>Ga0315290_10000121_pt1 | contig 45382 bp, 36 predicted proteins | sample YL17G12_0_MG_FD_203627 | JGI IMG/M metagenome (GOLD analysis project Ga0315290, IMG submission 203627) | Sediment microbial communities from Yellowstone Lake, YNP, Wyoming, USA - YL17G12_0 | ecosystem: Environmental > Aquatic > Freshwater > Lake > Sediment | place: USA: Wyoming | collected... | reverse complement strand
GACGATGCCCGCTGCCGCACCCGTGCTGTGGTCGCCGCTCAGAACGCCCCGGTCAGGTAAGCCTGAAAGCCCGAGTAGCCAAACTTCACGTTGCCGTTGTACGAATCCTTGCTCACATCGACCTTGGTGTAGAAGCGGTTGTAGCCCAGGCCGAGGCCGAAGTTGGGGTTGAACATCCACGTCGCGCCAGCGCGCAGGTCGGAGAGCGAACCGTCGACGCCGTTGACATTCACCTTGAAGAACTGCACCTGGCCATCGATGTACCACTGCGGCGCGACGACCCAGCCTGCGCGCAGGCCGATGACCGGCAGCGGAACGGGCGCGGAGCCTTCCACGCTCTTGGACACACCCGTCGTGGTGTTGCCGCTCCCATCGGTGATCTGCCCAGACCCGGAGAGCTTCAGCGAGAGATCGGTGTAGTGCACGCCGAACGTGCCGGCCACCTCGTACGTTGGCTGGCGCATGAACGCGTACTCATAGGCCAATTCGAAGATCGAGGTCTTTCGCTCCGACTGCACACCGCCGCCGGCGAGGAAAGTGTAGTCGCCCCACTTCACATCCTGACTGAGGGTGGCCGAGCGCGTCACGTCGTCCTTGAAATACATCATACGCATGTGGTGCGTCGGCGTGATGCGCCACAACGCATCGGCGCGGAATCGGGTCGCGTCGCTGGGCTTGCCGAAGGTTTTGTCGAAATCCACATCGGGGTTGGTGCTGGACTGCCCGTTCAACCGGGCCGTCACGTCGGATTGCACGACGAACAAGCCCATGCTCGCGACGAACTTGTCATCGAGCAAGGCCTGCGCCGGTGATCCTGTTTGCGCCAGCGCCGGGCCGGCCACACCCGCCGCGAGCAGGCTGCCCAGCAAAAGCGGTGTGAATCTGAAATCAATTCTTGCTCTCATGGTCTTGCTCCTGTATGTCGGTCCTTGAACCAATTGGCGTCGACGAGTCCGCCTCGTCTACTTTTGTGCAGGATGCGCTGCGAACTCCGCCTGGACTTTGACGCAGATCATGCCCGCGGGCCAGTGTACCGAAGCCGCGACAGTCATTTCCTAACAAGGTATGACCCGGGAGCAGCCTGAGATCGGCGACGCGATGCCGAGTCGATCCGTTGCGGAAGCGACCGGTGTATTCGGCCGCTTGATTTGAGATTCCTGGCTTCCTGGTCGAGTGCTGTGGGCATGTGGGCGAGAGCGCGGACGCCGGGCCATCGGCAGCGTTGCCCATCGCCTGCGAAGCGGTGAGCGCGCGCGCCGACGCGTGCAAGCCTTCGAGCGCGACGCCCTCGCGCTTGAACGTCGCCGCCTTTGGCAGGCAGGCCGGCCTGTCCTGCGGCGTCATGCCGTTCCCGGTTCGGGACACGCGCTTGATACGCCCGGGCTTCTTCGCGGTCGCGCAGCGTGTCCAAAAGCTGCGTGACGCATCCGGCTTGCGCCGCATGCGCATCGTGCAATCCGGCTTCAGCGAAAATGCAACACATGATTTCATGCCACGCGACCACGGCAGTGAACCGGCACGCGTACCGGGCCGCATCAGCGCGGTTTGCGGGCGCGGGGCGACGCCTTGATCGGCGCGACACTCGCGGGGTCGAGCCCCCTTGCTGAGGGCCCAACGATGACCGACTGCGTGCTGCGCCTGCGAGGCATCACCAAGCGCTTCGGCAACCTGCTCGCGAACGATTCGATTTCGCTCGACCTGCGGCACGGCGAAGTGCTCGCGCTGCTGGGCGAGAACGGCGCCGGCAAGAGCACGCTGGTGGCGATTCTGTTCGGCCACTATGTCGCCGACGCGGGCACGATCGAGGCCTTCGGCAAGCCGTTGCCGGCCGGTGAGCCACGCGCCGCGCTCGACGCCGGCATCGGCATGGTGCACCAGCATTCGACTCTGGCCGACAACCTGTCGGTGCTCGACAACGTGATGCTCGGCACCGAGCCGCTGTGGCGGCCCTGGTCGCGGCGCGACGCGGCGCGCCGGCGCCTGCTCGGCACCGCGCAACGTTTCGGTCTTTCGGTGCAGCCCGACGCCCGTGTCGGCCAGTTGTCGGTGGGCGAGCGCCAGCGGGTCGAGATCCTGAAGGCGCTCGTCGGCAGCGAAGGCCGCGGTGCCGCGCGGATCCTGATTCTGGACGAACCCACCGCCGTGTTGACGCCGCAGGAGAGCGAGGCGCTGTTCCAGACCCTGGGGCAGATGGTGGCGCAAGGTCTGGCTATCATTTTCATCAGCCACAAGCTCGACGAGGTGCTGCGCGTGTCGAACCGCATCGCGGTGCTGCGCGCGGGCAAGCTGGTGGCGCAAGTGGCGGCGGCCGAGGTCAATGCGTCGCAGCTTGCGCAGTGGATGGTCGGGCACGACGTGGTGCTGCCGCAGCGGCATCGCGCGATTCCCTGCCCCGAGCCGATGTGCGTGCTCGACGACGTGCACACGCAAGGCAGCGCGCGCGACCGCATCGAAGGCGTCACGCTCGCGCTGCACGGCGGCGAAATCTGCGCGATTGCCGGTGTCTCCGGCAATGGCCAGGCGGCGCTTGCCGATCTGCTGTGCGGCACACGCAGCGTTAGTTCGGGCCGCGCCACCTTGCTGGGCCGGGAACTGCGCGCCGATCCGGCGGCACTCGTCGCGCAGGGCGTCGCGCGCATCCCCGAAGACCGCCAGGGCACGGGCGCGATCGGCGACTTGCCAGTGTGGGAAAACGCTTGCGGCGAACGTTTGGGCCGCGCGCCGTTCAGCCGCAAGGTGTTGGGCATGAACTGGGTCTGCCGCGCCGCGGCGCGCGAGCATGCGCAACACCTCGTCGAACAATTCGACGTTCGCGGTGCGGGGCTGGACGCACCGGCGCGGGGATTGTCGGGAGGCAATCTGCAGAAATTGATCCTCGCCCGCGCTTTGATCGCACCCGATGCCGCCGCGCCGCGCCTGATCGTCGCGCACCAGCCGAGCTGGGGCCTGGACGTCGGTGCCGTCGCCTTCGTGCAGCAGCAGTTGCTCGCGGCGCGCGACGCCGGCGCGGCCGTGCTGCTGATCTCCGACGACCTCGACGAGGTGCTGGCGCTGGGCGACCGCATTGCCGTGTTGTACCGGGGACGCCTCACCCCCGCGCTGCCGAACGGCGAGTGGACGCGCGAACGCCTTGGGCTGGCGATGGCCGGCGCAGCGCAGGCGAGCGCGACGCTTGCGGCCTGATCGGCCTGACAGACTTGACGCACCAGACGCACCAGACAGACCTGACCTGCCTGACCTGCCTGACCTGCCTGACCTATCTGACCTATCTGACTGGCCTGACAAATGCTGCGATTCGAGCCTCGACACGAAACCTGGGGTGCGGCATTGTTGCTGGCGCCGGTCGCGGCAATTGGGTTCACGCTGCTGGTCAGCACCCTGCTCGTCGCCTGGGCCGGCGCGCCGGTGGGTCGAACCTATGCGCTGATGCTGCAAGGCGGTTTCGGTTCGGTGTTCGCGTGGAGCGAAACGCTGACGCGCGCCGTGCCGCTGATCCTCACCGGCCTGGCGGCCACGGTCGCTTTCAAGGCGCGGCTGTACAACATCGGCGCCGAGGGTCAGCTCTATGCCGGGGCGCTGGCGGCGGTGGCAGTGGGCGGTGTGGCGCCGGGCAGCGAACTCGCAGCGCCGGTGTGGCTCATGTTCCCGGCGATGCTGCTGGCCGCGGCGCTTGCCGGAGCAATGCTGCTGCTGGTGCCGGCCTTGCTGAAAGCGCGCCTCGGCGTCGACGAAGTCGTGACGACGTTGTTGTTCAACTTCATTGCGCTGCTGGGTGTTTCCGCGCTGCTCGACGGCGCGATGAAAGATCCGGCCGCGCTCGGGTGGCCGCAGAGCCTGGCCCTGGCCGGCGAGCTCGAATTGCGCAAGCTGGTGCCAGGCACGCGCGTGCACAGCGGCTTGTTGCTCGCCGCGGCGCTTGCGCTCGCGCTCGCGGCGATCTTCAAGTACACGCTGCTCGGCTTTCAGATTCGCGCGAGCGGCGCGAATCCGCGCGCTGCGGCGTTCGTCGGCGTGCCCGCGTTGCGCACGACGCTCATCGTGGCGCTGCTGTCCGGTGCGCTTGCCGGCCTGGCCGGCGCGGTGGAAGTGGCGGGGCGAACCGGCTATGTGACACTCGACATGTCGCCCGGCTATGGCTACAGCGGCATCGTGATCGCGATGCTTGCGGCGCTCAATCCGCTGGGCGTGCTTGGCGCGGCGATCTTCATCGCCGGCGTACTGGTCGGCGCCGACAGCATGAGCCGCGCGATCGGCGTGCCGACCTACCTGGCCGATGTGATCGTCGCGACATCGCTGCTTTCCGTGCTCGTGGCGGCGCTGTTCACGCAGTACCGGGTGCGCTGGCGGGCGGGTGGCGCGCAATGAGGAGATTGCATCAACCATCGTTCCTGAGTCTTGCGGCGCGGCGGGACGAATCTGCTTCCGGTTCGACACCCGCGCGTGCGGTCGCTATCGGGCGAATTGAGTGGCTCGTTTTCGACCCAAGGCTGTCTGTCCGCGCCGGGTCAGCATGCCGACGTCGCGGCGCCAGGGCGGCGGCGGTGCCCCCGTTCTCCGGCCCACGCTCGCGGGCGGCCGTCGCAGACTGCAACGCGCAGCCGCATCATCACTGTTGTGCCCTGCAACCATGGGGGGCGACCGCGAATCGGGCCTGCGCCCGGGGGCACCACCACCGCCCTGATTCATCTGTGGGTGGCGTGCCACGCCTTCGCATGCCAGCCGCGTGCCGGGGCAGGTGGCTTGGGGTACGGGCGCAGGCTCCATTCGCGGTGGCCGCGACCAGCGCACGAACAGACGCTGTTGATGGCGCAACGCCCGCGAACCGAAAACGGTGCCCCGCGAGCGTGGGCCGGAGAACGTACCCCAAGCCACCTGACCTGCGCCACCCTTGCACGCAGCCCGCGGTGAGGGTCGGCAACTGGCACTGAAGCAATCGCTAATAGAGACGCGACAATCTTCCCCATCGCTCGACGAATTGAGAACCGCGGCGGATCACCAACGCGACAGGGCCTGGATCAGACCCGCTTTGATGTCTGCGTTGGCGAAGCTCGCGTCGATCGAATTGCGCGCCAGGGCGCGAAGAACTTCATCGGACCAACCGAACGCGTTGCTGCACAGCGCGTACTCGCCCTCCAGGCTGGCCCCCAGCAAGACTGGATCATCAGTGTTGATCGACACGACGACGCCGGCGCGTCGCAGCCGATCGATCGGGTGATCCTCGATCGCTGGGTAAACGCCCAGCGTGAGATTGGAGGTGGGGCAGATGCCGAGTGGAATGCGTCGTTCGACCAGCAGGCGGACAAGGTCAGGGTCTTCGATCGCTCGCACGCCGTGGTCAATGCGATCGGCGCCCAGCAGGTCGATGGCGTCTCGCACGCCCTCGGGGCCGCTCGACTCGCCGGCATGCACGGTGCGGCGCAGGCCAGCCGCGCCCGCACGCTTGAAGGCTTGCGCAAATCGCGGACCGGTCCGGCCCGCGGCAGCCTCGTTTCCGTCGATCGACAGTGCGACGACGCGCGGGTGGCGCAAGGAAACCAGCAGATCAACCAGCTCGGCTGCAGCATCCGATGATTGAGTGCGCAGAAGGCTGATGCACAAGCCCACCGGCGGAAGGCCGTCTTGCTCTGCAGCGGCGAAGCCAGCATCGATGGCCCCGATCATCTCGGGCAGGCGACCATGCCACGCTGTCCAGTGGGTCGGATTGACGATCACGTCCGCATAGCCTGCACCGCTGTCGGCGAGCCGCCGGCTGAAGCCATAGCTCAGTTCGGCCAGGCGCTCGCTCGTCGAGGCCAGACCGCAAGCCCAATCGAGGAAATGCAGGAAGTCGGCAAGGCCCTCGAATTGCAGTAACCGATCGCGAGGCCTGGGCATGGGAACGCCCGCCTGAGTTGCCCATTGCTCGAGAACGGTTGGCTGGAAGCAGCCCTCGAGGTGCGCATGCACCTCGGCCTTCGGCAAGGCGCGCAGTCTGTCGATATGAGGCGTGCTCGCGGTGGGCAGCATTCTGGGTACTCGCTGATGTGGCGTCGCAGGCCTGGACGCCTGACCACAGTTTCGCGCAAGTGCAACGACGCGTCATGCGTCGACACGCATGACCGATCTACAGCGTTGGCGCCATTTCATGCTGGTCCCTGTCAGCCGCAGTCGTTAAGACATCGAGGCCGAGGCCCCGCAGAATGGTTGTTGGCGGCCTGCGGTTCTTGGCTGGTACCCTGGGCAAACACCGTCAGCTGTCCGGCATCATCAAATCGGATGACCGGTTCCAGGCGGCCACTTCGACAGATCGGCAGTCACGGCCCTCCCCAAGACCGTCTGTCCACGTAGGGTCGGACTGCCGACGTCGCGGCGGCAGGGCGGCGGCGGTGCCCCCGTTCTCCGGCCCACGCTCGCGGGCGACCGTCGATGCCTGCCACGCACCGCCGCATCAACACCGCTGTGCCCTGCAACCATGGGGGGCGACCGCGAATGGAGCCTGCGCCCGGGGGCACCACCACCGCCCTGTGCGTCCGGGGTGGTGTGCCACGCCGTGGCATGCCACCCGGGTGCCGGGGCAGGTGGCTTGGGGTACGGGCGCAGGCTCCATTCGCGGTGGCCGCGACCAGCGCACGAACAGACGGTATTGATGGCGCAACGCCTGTGAACCGATTACGGTGCCCCGCGAGCGTGGGCCGGAGAACGTACCCCAAGCCACCTGCCCCCGCGCCACACTCGCACGCAGCCCGCGGCGAAGGTCGACAAGTTGGTCGGGACCCTCGGTGACAAGCATCAGCTGTGCGGCATCAACCATTCGGATGACATGACAGCTTCCAGGGCGCCGGTCCAGCCGATCGGCATTCGAGGCCCGACCCACTACCGACAGGCAGTGCCGAGAGTTCGGTGCCGCAAAGCAGCCGCTGCACAAGGTAGCAACCTGGCTCGTCGCAAATTCAGGGCAGCGATACGGTCGTCTGCTTCTTCGAACCCTGACAATCACTGCACCGAGGGTGGCTGCCTCCCAAGCGACAAAGGAGACTTGATCTTGTCCATCTCACAGGAACGCTCATTTCAAATGCGCTGTCAATGCCCGACCCGTCTTGCTGCGTTGAATCGACGCGCAGCCCTGATCGGCCTGTTGAGCATGGTGCTCGCGTGCCCCGCAGCGCTGGCTCAAGGCCTGCCCATCGCCAAGCCCGACGAAGTCGGCATGTCCGCACAGCGCCTGACGCGCATCAGCGATTGGTTGCGCAGTGAGGTGGCACAACACAAGATCCCCGGTGCGGTGATCCTGATCGTGCGTGGCGGCAAGCTGGCCTACATGGACGCAGTGGGCCAGCGCGGCCCCGACAGCGCCGCGCCCTTGAAGAGCGACGACATCTTTCGGATCTACTCGATGACCAAGCCCATCGTCAGCGTGGCCGCACTCATGTTGTCCGAGGAGGGCAGGCTGCTGCTGGATGCACCGGTGGCGCGCTACATCCCGGCATTTGCCAACGTCAAGGTGGGCGTCGAAAAGCTTGATGCCCAGGGCCAGAAGACACTTGAGCTGGTGAATCCGCGCCGGCCCATGACAGTGCAAGACCTGCTTCGCCACACCTCGGGCCTGACGTATGGATTCTTTGGCGAGGGTCTGGTGAAGAAGGCCTACGTCGACGCCAACATCAGCGCCTCGGGTGACGTCACCAACACCGAGTTCGCCGAGCGCATCGCCAAGATGCCGTTGGTCTACCACCCCGGCAGTACCTGGGACTACAGCAATTCGACCGACGTGCTGGGGCGTGTCATCGAGGTCGTGTCCGGCCAGACGCTGTACCAGCATCTCAAAGCCAGACTGCTCGACCCGCTGGGCATGTCGGACACTTCGTTCTATGTTCCTGAACCCGCGCGACAGGCACGAATCGCCGAGCCGATGGCCGATGATCGAGTGATCGGCGTGAACGCTTTTGTCAGCGACCCGCGCATCGTCCAGAAGATGGAATCGGGCGGCGGCGGCATGGTCAGCACGGCGCACGACTACGCCCGCTTCCTGATGATGATGCGCAACGGCGGCCAGCTCGACGGCAGGCGCTACCTGAGCCCGCGCACGCTGGAGTACATGACCAGCAACCACCTGGATGCCGGTGTGCAGCGCACGCCGTTGTACCTGCCGGGTGCCGGTTATGGCTTTGGCTTGGGCGTTGCGGTGCGGACGAGCACCGGCGAGGCTGCGTTCCCCAGCCCGGCAGGCGAGTACTACTGGGGCGGAGCGGGCGGCACCTACATGTGGGTCGACCCGGCCTCAGACCTGTTCGTCGTGTTCATGATGCAAAGCCCGAAGTTGCGCGTGCCATATCGCTCGATATTGCGCAACATGGTTTACGCTGCGATCACCGAATCGCGCTTGTCTACCAGCCGCTGATTGCGAGGGCGCTGCGCGGCTCATTCATCGAATGTGGCGGTGCGGATTGCAGGCTTGGCTCAGGCCATCGCCCCCGCCTTGCACCGCATGCCAAAGTGCACTGAGCACCGTCATTGCAGCAATCCTTGCCGTTGCAATTCCACCCAAACAAACGGCGATCGGCGTTGCAAATAGTCGGCCGAAACGTGGCCACGAAGGAGATCTTCGACGTGTTGAGTACGCATGCGGCAGGTCGCTGGGTCGTCGAGCTTGAGGCGCTGAATGGTCTTCTCAGCCAAGGCTCTTGTCGGGTCATCCAATGTGGGGTTGGGGCCGATCGCACCCGATGCCACGTTGAGTACAAACGTGTACGGGGCGATCTGGAGTGGGTCCAACACGTCGTCGAACCGATTCTTGTTTCGGTTTGCACCAAGGCAGCTCAAGCGATAGTTTTGCCACTCATAGGCCTGCCCGGCATGGCTGGACTTGGCGACGAAGTGGTCGGTCGACTGCGCACCGAGCGCCCACTCAAAGTAGATGCTCAGGTAGGCACAAATCCCGCTGTAGCGCTGCCAGAGCTCGCGCTGCACCTGGCGCCAATAGGGCGGCAATGCACTTGCGTCGGGCGGCGGTTTATCGATGGACCATCCCTGCTCGGCAAGCCGCCCTAGTCCACGCTGGCGAACCAGGCTATCGAAGTCTTCGGGCTCGGCTTGCGGCGTCACCGGAATCATGCCCGCAGCCCCTTCGCCTCGGCCACCGCACGCCAGCGAAATAGATAGCCGTCCTTCGGATTCAACTGCTGAAGCAGTCGCTGGTGCATGGCCGACAACGGCTCTTGGCCCGGCGCCGGTTGCTCGATCAGTGCCGAGGCTTCGTGCAGCAGTTCAGCGATCGCCGGGCTGCGGGCGCTCGGCAAGTCGAATGCCTCGCTAGTCAGCCAGCTGGATACATCGCCTTGTGGCTCGAACACGCGCGGCGTCAGCACCACCTTGCTGCTGTGTTCATCGTGCACGTAGTCGAGGTCGAACCAGGCATCCGTGGCAGCGTCGAAGTACGGCTCCACCGAAGCCAGGACTTGCGGCGAATGCGTCGCTGTAATCAGCTGCACCTTCGCACTCGGCGCCATTTGCTGCATCACCCTAAGCACCGAGCCAATGATGCTGAACTGCCACTTCGGGTGCAGATGCGATTCGATCTCGTCGATCAAAAACACCACCTGGCTGCTGGTGGGCTCGACCAGAAGTTCGCTGGCCTTGATATGTTCCTCCCACGCCCACACCAACACGTACGCGAGCGCAATGATCCGGCGCATTCCAGCCGAAGCGTGCACCACCGGCACGTCGGCCCCGTAGGGCATGCGCAAGGTGGGCATGTCGCGCGCGTCGTCAAGGCTGATACGCGTCAGGTCACCGATCCGCAGCCATTCCAGGTCTCCTGCTGACAGCGCATTCAACACCCACCGGAAATGCTCGAACGCACGGCCGTCCTCACGCTGCCAGCTCGCCCAGTCACGGATCAAGCCGTTGGCGACGGGCACGCCGTCGTCGCCGACCAAACCATCCCACACTTCCTGCGGGCCAAACACGTAGGCCGGGCGCCGGTCCTGTACGTCCACGCCCTGCTGAGTCTTCCAGTAGTTGCGGGCGGGGTCCCATACGGCAAAGCCGCCTTCTGCTGTTGCATACAGCACCAAGCCTGGGTTGGCCGGCCGCCCGGAGCGCCCTGTCCAAGCCTGGTCGCGCCGATTGAAGGTGCTTCTGTATTGTTCGGTCTTGACCTTGCTGGTGAACGTGAAATCAATCTCGCCTTCGCTGTTCGGGTGCGGCAGCGCCTTCTTGCCCGATGTGAGATGGGGATTGATCTCCGCCGGCCACTTGCGCGTCATCACCCACCAGGCAATATCGAGCAGAAAGCTTTTGCCCAGGCCGTTGTCACCGGTGATCAGGTTGAGCCGTTCACCGAAATTCAGCTCCATGGCAGCGGCCGGGCCGACATTCTTTAGCTTCAATTGCTTAAGCATCATTGGTCTCCTGGTGCGGGGTGGGTGCCCTGTCCGAGCGCTGCGCCGAATAGTGACTCAAGAAATGACACCTGAGCGTCAATCGTCATAGTTGTCCTTCGTCTGAAAATCTCGCTTCGCACCAAAAGTGGTACTTCTCGCCGCGCCGCTTGAAGGCCTCCTTTGAGCCCTCCATGATTTCGAGCACTGCGTCTGACACCTCTGCCGTGTCCAGCCCGCCCTGCGCGCGCGGCTAACCTCGCCCGCCTCTGGCCTATAGGGCGTATATCAACTCCGCGTCTGCATTGACTGACAAGTTCGCGTTATGCGTAGCGACGATGAGTTGGCGCTTCTTCTTGGTCGCTCGAAGGTCCTTGACCAAGGTTTTGCAGATAAAGCTTGAATCAAGTTCGCCCTCGGGCTGGCCAATCACGACGGGCCCTGTTTCCGGCGCGAGCATCAGGTTCAACAGCAGCCGCACGGACACGGGTGTCATGCGGTTACCTCAACCTCCCACACCATTGGACGCTGGCCGTGCTGGCGGCACAGTACAGCAGACCTTGACCAAGTATCGCTCCTGGCCGTGACCGTCTGCAACGACCGTCAGCTGTGCGGCATCGTCAATTCGGATGACAGATTCCGGGCGGCCGGTCCGGGTGATCGCCCGTCAAGGCTCGACCCATGGTCGTCTGTCCACGTAGGGTCAGCCTGCCGATGTCGCGGCGGCAGGGCGGCGGCGGTGCCCCCGTTCTCCGGCCCACGCTCGCGGGCGGCCGTGGATGCCTGCCACGCGCAGCCGCATCAACACCGCTGTGCCCTGCAACCATGGGGGGCGACCGCGAATGGAGCCTGCGCCCGGGGGCACCACCACCGCCCTGTGCATCCGGGGTGGTGTGCCACGCCGTGGCATGCCACCCGGGTGCCGGGGCAGGTGGCTTGGGGTACGGGCGCAGGCACCATTCGCGGTGGCCGCGACCCGCGCACGAACTGAGGTTGTTGATGGCGCGACGCCTGCGAACCGAAAACGGTGCCCCGCGAGCGTGGGCCGGAGAACGTACCCCAAGCCACCTGCCCGTGCGCGACACTCGCACGTGACCCGCACAGCCCGCGGCCAACATCGGCAACTGGCAGAAGACGAAGATCGATCGCAGCCGGAGCCGTCATTCGCGGTTGTCAGGCCCCTCCACCCTTGTTATCGTGCAACGAGTGATTCATAGCCCCACCGCAGAATGAAAGCCATGCCCGTCCAGCGAGGACATTCGCTCGCAGTTCCGCGACACCTCGAACCAGTGGCCTATGCCTGTCGGAACCTATGGGCAACGTTCAGCCTGGCTTAGGGTGCGAGTCAACGCCGAGTCCCGCCCCATACCGCAGCCATGACCGAGATCGGTGACATCGTCGCCAACGCATCGTTCTGGGTCGCGGTGCTGCGCATCGCGACGCCCTTGCTGCTGGGCACGCTCGGCGTGTTGCTGTGCGAGCGCGCGGGCGTGCTGAACCTGGGCATCGAGGGCATCATGGTGGCGGGTGCGTTTGCCGGCTGGCTTGGGGTCTACAGCGGCCTGCCGCTGTGGGGCGGGGTGGCGGTGGCGGCGCTCACCGGCGCCCTGTTCGGGCTGCTGCATGCGCTGCTGACGGTGACGCTTGCGCTGTCGCAGCATGTGGCGGGGCTGGGCATCACCTTGCTCGCCACGGCGCTGAGCTACTACGGCTATCGCGTCGGGTTTCCGAAAGTGAACACGCCGCCGACGATCACGCCGTTCAGTGAGATGACCGGCCTGGGCATTCCCATCCTCGAGCAACAAACGCCGATGACGCTTCTGGCGCTGGCTCTGGTGCCGCTGCTCGGCTACTTCCTGTACCGCACGCCGGCCGGTCTCGCGCTGCGCATGGTGGGCGAGAACCCGCACGCCGCCGAAGGCCAGGGGGTTTCGGTGGCTGCGGTGCGCACCTGGTCAGTCGTCGCCGGCTCGGCGCTGATGGGCGTTGCGGGTTCGTTCCTCACGCTCGCCGCGTTCAACGCCTTCTTCTTCAACATGGTCAACGGCCGCGGTTGGGTCTGCGTCGCGCTCGTCGTGTTCGCCTCGTGGCAGCCGGGCAAGGCATTGCTCGGCGCGTTGCTGTTCGCGCTCTTCGACGCACTGCAATTGCGCCTGCAGCAGTCGGGCGCGGCGACCTTGCCGTACCAGGTGTACCTGATGCTGCCCTACGCCTTGTCGATCCTGGCGCTGGTGCTGGTGGCGCGCAAGGCGGCCTATCCTGGGGCCTTGATGAAACCGTACCGCAAGGGCGAACGCTAGGCGACGGCAACCACGAGTGGCGCCACAATTCGCCCCGGCGCGGGCACGACCCAAAGCCCGACCGGCTCCCAGAAAGGCCCCGCATGCTCGATCTGCTCGTGTCCCACGCCACGCTGGTCGACGGCCGCACCGACATGTCGGTCGCGGTCCAGGCTGGGCACATCGTCGAAGTCACGCCGCGGCTCGACGCCCCTGCGCATCAAACGCTCGATGCCATGGGCCTGCTCTTGAGCCCGCCCTTCGTCGACGCGCATTTCCACATGGATGCGACCTTGAGCTACGGGCTGCCGCGCGTGAATGCGAGCGGCACGCTGCTCGAGGGCATCGCGCTCTGGGGCGAACTGAAGCCCTTGCTCACGGCCCAGGCACTGATCGATCGCGCACTGGCCTATTGCGACTGGGCCGTCGCCAAAGGGTTGCTTGCGATCCGCTCCCATGTCGACATCTGCGACCCGCGCCTGCTCGCGGTGCAAGCCCTGCTCGACGTGAAGCGCCGCGTCGCGCCCTATCTCGACCTGCAGCTCGTTGCCTTTCCGCAGGACGGCGTCTTGCGCAGCCCGGGCGCTTTCGAACAACTCAAGCGCGCGCTGGCGATGGGTGTGGACGTGGTCGGCGGCATTCCGCATTTCGAGCGCACGATGCAGCAGGGTGCCGAGAGTGTGCGGCTGCTGTGTGAACTCGCCGCCGCGCAGGGGCGAATGGTCGACATGCATTGCGACGAAAGTGACGACCCGCTGTCGCGCCATGTCGAGACCCTCGCCTTCGAGACCCAGCGCCTGGGGCTGCACGGGCGCGTCACGGGCTCGCATCTGACTTCGATGCATTCGATGGACAACTACTACGTGTCCAAGCTGTTGCCGCTGATGGTGCAGGCGCAGCTGAACGTGGTCAGCAACCCGCTCATCAACATCACGCTCCAGGGGCGCCACGACACCTACCCGAAACGGCGCGGCATGACGCGCGTGCCCGAGCTGCTGGCGCTGGGGTTGAACGTCGCGTTCGGCCACGACTGCGTGATGGACCCCTGGTACAGCCTGGGCAGTGCAGACATGCTGGAGGTGGCGCAGATGGGACTGCATGTCGCGCAGATGACGGGGCAGGCGGCGATGCGCCAGTGTTTCGACGCCGTGACATGTGCGCCGGCACGCATACTCGGCCTCGACGGTTACGGCATCGAGCCTGGCTGTCACGCAGATTTCGTGCTGCTGCAGGCGCGTGACCCGGTCGAGGCGATCCGCCTGCGCGCGACGCGGCTCGCGGTCTACCGCCGCGGCCAGCGCATCGCCGGCACCCCCGCGAACAGCGCCACGCTCAGCCTTCCCGGGCGCCCGGCACAGACGCAGTTCATGATCGACAGGCCTGGCTGAAGCGGCGCGCAAGTTCTTGTGTATGCTCGGCGCTCGAAACACGCGCATTCATGCATGCCGCGGCTAACAAGACGAGGAGTCACTCATGTTGATCGGCGTCCCGCTGGAGACGGCGACGGGCGAAACCCGCGTTGCGGTGACCCCCGAAACGGCGAAAAAGCTCAAGGCCCTGGGCCATGTGATTCGGGTTGAATCGGGTGCCGGCGTTGCCGCCAGCGTCACCGATTCGGCGTACCGGACGGCGGGCGCCGAGATCACCGACAAGGCAGGCGCCTTCGGCTGCGAGTTGGTGCTCAAGGTGCGAACGCCCGGCGACGCCGAGTTGCCGCTGATGAAAAGCGGCACGGCCCTGGTCGGCCTGCTCAACCCCTTCGACATTCAGGGGTTGCAGCGCCTGGCAGGCGCGGGCCTGACCAGTTTTGCGTTGGAGGCCGCGCCGCGCACGACGCGGGCACAGAGCATGGACGTGTTGTCGAGCCAGGCCAACATCGCCGGCTACAAGGCGGTGATGATCGCCGCCGACAAGTACCAGCGCTTTTTCCCGATGCTGATGACCGCCGCCGGAACGGTGAAAGCGGCCCGCGTCGTGGTCCTCGGTGTCGGCGTCGCCGGCTTGCAGGCGATCGCGACCGCGAAGCGCCTGGGCGCGGTGATCGAAGCCAGCGACGTCAGGCCGAGCGTGAAAGAGCAGGTCGAGTCGCTCGGCGCGAAGTTCATCGACGTGCCGTACGAGACCGCCGAAGAAAAGCAGGCCGCCGAAGGCGTGGGCGGCTATGCGCGGCCGATGCCGCAGAGCTGGCTCGACCGGCAGAAGGTCGAAGTCGCGAAGCGCGTCGCTGCCGCCGACATCGTGATCACGACCGCGCTGATCCCGGGCCGCGCCGCGCCGGTGCTGGTGACGCCAGAGATGGTCCAGAGCATGAAGCCGGGTTCGGTGATCGTCGACCTCGCTGCTCCGGCCGGGGGCAATTGCCCGCTCACCGAGCCCGGCAAGACCGTCGTCAAACATGGCGTGACGCTGGTCGGCGAAACCAATCTCGCAGCGCTTGTCGCCGCCGACGCGAGCAACCTGTACGCGCGCAACGTGCTCGACTTCCTGAAGCTCGTCTTCACCAAGGAAGGCGGATTCAATGTGCCGCTGGACGACGACATCGTCGTCGCCTGCCTCATGACCCAAGCCGGCGAAGTCCGGCGCAAATAACAAGTCGGCGAGGTCCGGCGCAAGCCGCCGCGACAAGAAACAAGGAAGCACAGCATGGACATCGTTTCGCCCACCATCATCAACCTCATCATCTTCGTGCTCGCGATCTACGTCGGCTACCACGTGGTGTGGACCGTCACGCCGGCGCTGCACACACCGTTGATGTCGGTGACGAACGCGATTTCGGCGATCGTCATCGTCGGCGCGATGCTCGCCGCCGCTCTCACCGAAACGGGGCTCGGCAAGACGATGGGCGTGCTCGCGGTGGCGTTGGCCTCGGTCAACATCTTCGGCGGCTTTCTCGTGACGCGGCGCATGCTGGAGATGTTCAAGAAGAAGGACAAGCCGGCGACCAAGGCGGGCGAGGGGGGCAAGCGATGAGCCTGAACCTCGTCACGCTGCTGTACCTGGTCGCCAGCGTCTGCTTCATCCAGGCGCTGAAAGGCCTGAGCCACCCGACGACGTCGATCCGCGGCAACCTGTTCGGCATGGCCGGCATGGCGATCGCCGCGCTCACCACCGCGGCGTTGATCGTCAGGCTCGCCGACGGCCACCTCGTCGGCATGGGTTGGGTGCTGCTCGGCATGGTGGCAGGCGGCGCTTACGGTGCCTGGCGCGCGAAGACGGTCGAGATGACGAAGATGCCTGAACTCGTGGCGTTCTTCCACAGCATGATCGGCCTGGCAGCGGTGTTCATCGCGGTTGCGGCCGTGGCCGAACCGTCCGCGTTGCTGCAGGGTCTGGACAAGGGCGCGCCGATCCCCAGCGGCAATCGGCTCGAACTGTTCCTCGGCGCGGCGATCGGTGCGATCACCTTCAGCGGCTCGGTGATCGCCTTCGGCAAGCTCTCGGGCAGCTACAAGTTCCGCCTCTTCAAGGGCGCGCCGGTGGTGTTCGCCGGCCAGCACATGGTGAATCTGGCGTTGGGCCTGGCGATGCTTGCGCTCGGTCTGGTATTCACCTTCAACGAGAGCTGGCCGGCGTTCTTCGGCATGCTCGCGCTCGCCTTCGTGCTGGGTGTGCTCATCATCATTCCGATCGGCGGCGCCGACATGCCGGTGGTGGTCTCGATGCTCAACAGCTACTCGGGCTGGGCCGCCGCGGGAATCGGCTTCAGCCTGAACAACAGCATGCTGATCATCGCCGGTTCGCTCGTCGGTTCCTCAGGGGCGATCCTGTCCTACATCATGTGCAAGGCGATGAACCGCTCGTTCTTCAACGTCATCCTGGGCGGTTTTGGTGGCGACTCGGGCCAGGCGGCGGCGGGCGCGCAGGCGCAGCGCAGCGTGAAGAGCGGCAGCGCCGACGACGCCGCTTTCGTGCTCGGCAACGCCGAGACCGTGGTCATCGTTCCGGGCTACGGCCTGGCCGTCGCGCGCGCCCAGCATGCGGTGAAGGAACTCGCCGCCAAGCTCAGCTCCAAGGGCATCTCGGTGAAGTACGCGATCCACCCGGTGGCCGGGCGCATGCCGGGCCACATGAACGTATTGCTGGCGGAAGCCGAAGTGCCCTACGACCAGGTGTTCGAGATGGAAGACATCAACGGCGAATTCGGCCAGACCGATGTCGCGATCATCCTCGGCGCGAACGACGTCGTGAACCCCGCGGCGCTGGTCAAGGGCAGTGCGATCTACGGCATGCCGATCCTCGAGGCCTACAAGGCAAAGACGATCATCGTCAACAAGCGCTCGATGGCGGCGGGTTATGCCGGACTGGACAACGAGTTGTTCTACATGGACAAGACGATGATGGTGTTCGGTGACGCGAAGAAGGTGGTCGAGGACATGGTGAAGGCGGTGGAGTGATTCCGCTCAGCGCATCGCGGGCTTGACCGCGGCACGCAGCATCAGCCGGCGCAGCACCGGCCAGAACCAGACCAGCAGGGTCACGGCGCCGAGCGCACCCGCAATCGGCCGCTCGAAAAACACCAGGAAGTTGCCGTCGGCCTTCACCAGGCTGGAGAAGAAATGCTCTTCCAGCATCGTCCCGAGCACGACGCCCAGGATCGTCGGCGCGACCGGGAAGCCCCAGCGCTCCATGAAGAACCCGACCACGCCCGCGGCAAGCATCACGATCACGCCGAACAGGCTGTTGTTGATCGCAAAACTGCCGACGATGCAAAACAGCAGGATCAGCGGCATCAATACGCTGGCGGGAATGCGCAGGATCTGGCGCGCGACGCGGATCGCCGCCCAGCCCAGCGGCAGCATCAAGAGTTGCGCGAGGATGAAGACGATGAAGACGGCGTAGATGTTTTGCGGGTTGTTGACGAAGAGCGTCGGCCCCGGGTTCATGCCTTTGAGATACAGCACGCCGATGGCGATGGCCGTGATCGAGTCGCCGGGAATGCCGAACACGAGTGCCGGGATCCAGGCCCCGCCCAGCGCCGAATTGTTGGCCGCGCCCGCTTCGACGATGCCTTCCACATGGCCGGTGCCGAACTTCTCGGGTTCCTTCGAGAAGCGCTTGGACATCGCGTACGACATCCAGGCCGCGATGTCGGCGCCGGCGCCGGGCAAGGCGCCGACGAGCGTGCCCAGCGCCGAGCCGCGCAGCAGCTGCACGGGATACTTCTTGAGCAGCCCCCACATGCCGGCAAACACATTGCCGAAGCGCGCCTCGGTGGCCATCACGGGTTTGACCACCTGCACTGAATAGCGCAGCACTTCCGAGACCGCGAACATGCCGATCATGAGCGGAATCAGCGAGATGCCCCCGGTCAACTCGGCGTTGCCGAAGGTGTAGCGCGGTGCACCGGCCGGGTTGTCCAGGCCGACGACGGAAATGAGCAGGCCCAGCAGCAGCGACACCAGGCCTTTCAGCGCATCGGTGCCGGCGATGAAGATCGCGCAGGTGAATCCCAGCATCACGAGCCAGAAGTATTCGAACGAGCTGAACTTGAGCGCCACTTCGGCCAGCGCCGGTGCGGCGACGATCAGCACCAGCACGCCGAAGATTCCGCCCAGCACCGAAAACACGAGCCCGGCGCCGAGCGCGAGTTCGGCCTGGCCGCTTTTCGTGAGCAGGTAGGCCTCGTCGGTGTAGGCGGCCGAGGCGGGGGTGCCGGGCATGCGCAGCAAGGCGCTGGGAATGTCGCCGGAAAAGATCGCCATCGCGGTCGCGGTCACGATCGCCGCCACTGCCGGCACCGGCGGCATGAAAAACGTGACCGGCACGAGCAGCGCGGTGGCCATCGTCGCCGTCAGGCCCGGGATCGCGCCGACGAACAGGCCGAACAGCGCCGACAGCAAGATCACGAGCATGACGTAGGGGTCGAAGACGAGCCCGAAGGCCAGGTAAAGGGCGTCCATCGGTGTCAGTAGAACGGCGTCAGAACGCCCCAGGGCAAAGGCACGCGCAGCAATTTGTAGAACGCCACATGAACCAGCACGGCGCCGCCGAGGCTCCACCACAAGGCCGGGACGATGCGCACGCGCTGTGCGAGAAAGGTCGCGAGCAGGCACAGCGGCGCGAGCAGCAGGAAGCCGATGGCGTCGGAGCCGAGGATGTAGACGATCACCGCGCCGATCGTCAACGCCGAGCTGCCGAAATGCTCGTCGCCGGCCTGCGCCGCCGGCGCGCCGGCTGCAGCCGGCCCCGACCTGCGCAACATCAGCGCAACGCCGCACAGCAGCAGCCCCGCGCCGATCAGCATCGGCAGGAATGCGGCACCGAGTTTTTGCCCCGGTACATTCGGAAAGGAACGCGCCGACCACAGCACGGCGAGTGCCAGAGCGGCGATGCCGATGCCCACGTTTCGGTCGCTGCGAGGCACGCCGGCGCTATCGGTAAGGCGCTGCTCGATGTGCGCGCAAGCGCCGCCTACTTGGCGATGCCCACCGCCGTCATCACGGCTTTCATGTCGGTATCGCCCTTCGCCATGAAGCGCGCGAATTCTTCCGAATTGCCCCACAACGTGCCGAAGCCGCGCATCGCCATGAAGTCCTTGTACTCGCTGCTGTCATAGGCTTTTTTCACCGAGGCTTCGAGCCTGGCATGAATCTCCTTCGGCAGCCCTTTGGGCCCGGCAATGCCACGCCACGCGCCGGTGGCCCAGCCCGACCCGGTGGCTTCTTTCAGCGTGGGCACGTTCGGGAACAGCGCGGCGCGGCGCTCGTCCATCACGGCCAGCGAGCGCACCTTGCCGGCCTCGATGAGGGAGCGCGCTTCGGGCAGCGAGCAGGGAACAAACTCGACACCGCCGGCGGCCAGGTCCTGCAGTCCCGGCGCAGCGCCGTTGGACGGCACCCAGGGCACGGAGGCCGGGTCGATCTTGGCGTCGCTGAGCATGCCCGCAAGCGCCAGGTGCCAGATGCCGCCCTGGCCGGTGCCCGAGGCCTTGAACTTGCCCGGATTCGCCTTCACCGCGGCGAACACATCGGACATCGTTTTGTAGGGCGAGTCGGCGCGCACCTGAAAGCCCGCCGGGTCGAGGTTGACGAGCGCGATCGGGGTATAGCTCGTCGGGTCGAGCTCGGTGAGCTTCTGGTGGTGCATCATCGTGATCTCGACCGTGATCATGCCGATCGTGTAGCCGTCGGGCGCCGCGCTCGCGATTGCCGAATGGCCCACCACGCCCGAGCCGCCCGTGCGGTTCACGACGTTCACCGGCTGGCCGAGGTCTTTTTCCATCAGGCTGCCGATGAAGCGCGCCACCGCGTCGGTGCCGCCGCCCGCGCCCCAAGGCACGACGAGCGTCACTGGGCGGTTCGGGTACTGGGCGAACGCGGTCAGGCTCGCACTTAAACCCAAGCCGAGCAGCAAGACCTTCGTGAATCGAATGAAACTGGACGAGCGCATCGGTCATCTCCTTTTTCGCGCCTACTCAAGGCTACGCATCAATCGAGAATCTCGCATCGCGCGCTGTGGCCGGCAAGCGGGGTAAACCCGTCGCGAGGTGTTGCTCGGCGCGTCGCAACAGGGTGGCAATCGGCGCCCGTGGCCTCTCGGGTATTCCCTGAAAGTTGACTGCGGTCAATGGTTTTAGGCTGCAAACGCTTGAATATGCGCGAGCCCGAACCATAACGCGGCCGCCGCGGCAAGCAGGTTGCCACCTGGTTCACGACCCATTCTCAGGAGACTCGATCATGAAACTTGCACACTTCGCGCAACGCAGCAGGCTGCCCCGCGTTGTCGGCGCGGTGTTTGCCAGCGTCGGATTGGCTGGGGCCATGCCGGCCGCGGCCTGGGAGCCGAGCAAGCCGGTCGAGTTCGTCGTGCCTGCGGGCACGGGCGGCGGCGCCGACCAGATGGCGCGCCTGATCCAGGGCATCGTCGTCAAGCACAAGCTGATGAAGGAGTCGATGATCGTCGTCAACAAATCCGCCGGCGCCGGCGCCGAAGGTTTTCTGGCGATCAAAGACGCCAAAGGTGATCCGCACAAGATCATCATCACGCTGTCGAACCTGTTCACCACGCCGATGGCCACCGGTCTGCCGTTCAACTGGAAAGACATGACACCGGTGTCGATGCTGGCGCTGGACCAGTTCGTGCTGTGGGTCAACGCCGAGACGCCGTACAAGACCGCCAGCGAGTACATCGCCGCGGTGAAGGCGGCGGGGCCGAACAAGTTCAAGATGGGCGGCACGGGCTCGAAGCAGGAAGACCAGATCCTGACGGTCGGCCTGGAGAAAGCCACCGGCACCAAGTTCATCTACATCCCGTACAAGGGCGGCGGTGAAGTTGCCGTGCAACTCGTGGGCAAACACATCGACTCGACCGTGAACAACCCGATCGAGGCGGTTGCTCAATGGCGTGCCGGTTCGCTGCGGCCGCTGTGCGTGTTCGACGACGAGCGCATGCCCTACAAGGCGAAAGTGACCGAGACCATGTCGTGGTACGACATCCACACCTGCAAAGAGGCGGGGGTACCCACTGACTACGTGATGTTGCGCGGCATCTTCATGGCCCCTGGCGTCACTCCCGATCAGTTGGCTTTCTACGTCGATCTGATGAAGAAGGTGCGCGACACGCCGGACTGGAAAGACTTCATCGAAAAGGGTGCCTTCAACAACACCTCGATCAGCGGCGACGATTACCGCAAATGGCTTGAAGGCGCCGAGAAGCTGCACCTTCAACTCATGACGGAAGCCGGCTTCCTCGCCAAGTGAAGTACAGGCACTCGGCGTCGCAGTCAGCCTCGCCTTTGCAACACACGAAGGGCCGGCGCTTGCGGCGTTTCGCAACCGCTCGGCGCCGAAAAGCGTGACGCGGCGCCGACCTCTGGAGCATTTCATGTCAGACCCAGTTCCACCCGGCGAGGCCGGCAGCCCGAGCGTCGCGAACAACCACAGCGTGGATACGGTGGTCGCGGCATTGCTGTTGCTGATCGGCGCCGTTGTCGTGTTCGAAGCGTGGCGCCTGGGCGCACGCTGGACCAGCGACGGCCCCGGCGCGGGCTACTTCCCGTTCTACATCGGGCTCATCGTCTGCATTTCAGCGGTGGGCATCCTGGTCCAGTCGTTGCGCAAGGCCTCGCGCGACAGCGCCACCTTCGTCGATCAGGAACAACTCAGGCGCGTCTTGTCGGTGCTGCTGCCCGCCACCGTCTATGTGCTGGTCATCGGCTTCCTCGGCCTTTACGTCGCCTCCGCGATCTACATCGCGATCTTCATGGTCGTGCTCGGCAAGTACCCGCCGGCGAAGAGCGTGCTGCTCGGTGTCATCGTCAGCGCCGCATTCTTCGTGATGTTCGAGGTCTGGTTCAAGGTCCCGCTGTACAAGGGCTCACTCGACCCGCTTCACTTCCTCGGTTATTGATCCCTGGGCGCCGCTTTGCAAGAACTGAACTTACTGCTGCATGGTTTCGCCGTCGTCTTGACGCCGCTGAACATCGGACTCATGTTCGTCGGCATCATCCTGGGCGTGCTGATCGGCGTTTTGCCCGGGCTGGGCGGCGCAAACGGGGTCGCGATCCTGTTGCCGCTGACGTTCACGATGTCGCCGACTTCGGCGATCGTGATGCTGTCGTGCATTTATTGGGGCGCTTTGTTCGGCGGTGCGATCACGTCGATCCTGTTCAACATCCCCGGCGAGCCCTGGTCGGTGGCGACCACGTTCGACGGCTACCCGCTCGCCCAGCGCGGCCAGGCCGGCCAGGCCTTGACGGCGGCGTTCACTTCGTCGTTCGTCGGCGCGCTGGTGGCGGTGATCATGATCACCTTTCTCGCGCCGCTGGTCGCCAGGTTCGCGCTCAAGTTCGGCGCGCCGGAATACTTCGCCGTCTATCTGCTGACGTTTTGCAGCTTCGTCGGCATGGGCAGGGGTTCGCCTTTCAAGATCCTGGTGTCGATGGCGCTCGGCTTTGCGCTCGCCGCCGTGGGCATGGACACCGTGACCGGGCAACTGCGCCTGACCTTCGGCCAGCCTGAGCTGATGCGCGGCTTCGATTTCCTGATCGCCGTGATCGGCCTGTTCGGCATCGGCGAAATCCTGTTGTCGATGGAAGAGGGCCTGCAGTTCTCAGGCAAGGCCGCGCGCATCAATCCCAAGGTGGTGTGGGAGACCTGGAAAGAGCTGCCCAAGTATTGGGTCACTTCGGTGCGCAGCTCGCTCGTGGGCATCTGGATGGGCATCACGCCCGGCGGCGCAACGCCGGCGTCATTCATGAGCTACGGCCTGGCGAAGCAGATGTCGAAGAACGGTGCGAAGTTCGGCACCGGCGAGATCGAAGGCGTGATCGCGCCGGAAACTGCCGCGCATGCTGCCGGCACGAGTGCGCTGTTGCCGATGCTGGCACTGGGCATCCCCGGCTCGCCCACCGCCGCCGTGCTGCTGGGCGGCCTGCTGATCTGGGGTTTGCAGCCCGGGCCGCTGCTGTTTGTCGAGCAGAAAGACTTCGTCTGGGGCCTGATTGCCAGCATGTACCTGGGCAACCTGGTCGGGCTGATCGTGGTGCTGACGACGGTGCCGCTGTTCGCGTCGATCCTGCGCATTCCGTTTTCCATCATCGCGCCGGTCATCATCGTGATCTGTGCGATCGGCGCCTATACCGTGCACAGCGCGATGCTCGACATCTGGTTCATGCTCGGTTTTGGCGTGATCGGCTACGTCTTCAAGAAACTCGACTATCCGCTCGCGCCGCTGGTGCTGGCGCTGGTGCTCGGCGACAAGGCTGAAGATTCGTTCCGCCAGTCGATGCTGGTGTCGCAAGGCGAACTGAGCATCATGTGGGCGAATCCGCTCGTCGGGAGCATCACGACGCTCGCGCTGTTGCTGCTGTTCTGGCCGCTGATCGGCGCCGCGATGGGCGCGCTGCGGCGGCGCCTGGAAGCCTGACCTTCATAGAGCCGCGCATGCTCCTCGGTGGATCCGATGACAGCGAAGCGGCCTACCGAGTGAGCTGGCCGGCAGACGACTGCGCGATCAGGCGGGATCGGGCTGGCACTGCCGCCACTGCGCCTGCACGCCGAGGCGGGCCACTTCGGCAGCCACAAAAGCGCTGTCAATCTCGGTACTGGCGAGCATGAACCGGATGTCGCGCACGTGCTTGTCCTGGGCCCCTTCGCGCAGGTATTCGAGCTTGCGCAGGATCACGTACTCGGGCGGAGCGATCCAGGCGCCGCCCTCGTCAAGGCTGATCCTGCGCCGATGCTGTAGCGCCCAGCGGTGCAGAGGGTCGCGAGCCGCAAGGTAGATATCGGCCTTGAACTGGCTCATGTGATGAATCAAGTTGAAGTGGCCGCGACCGTCGCGAACCAGCTCGAGGCGCATGGTCTCGACGGGAGGGACGTAGTATTCACTCTCCGGGAACGCAGCCCGCAACGCAGCGACGTCCGCCAACTTCAGCAGCAAGACAACGTCTATGTCCGCAGTCAGGCGCGGCTCGCCGTAGACACTCGCCGCCACCGAGCCGGTGATGCAGTAGGGCAGGCCCAGAGCCTCCAATGGTTCGAGAAACGGCGCGAGCGGGCCGATGGACGAGTCAGGTGCCGGCATACAGCAGTGAGCGCCGGGCCTCGAACAGAAGCTGCTGTGTCGGCCAGTCCGGGTGCTTGAGCCGCAGTCCGGCAGCCCTCAGGCGAATGCCCGCGTCGTAAAGATCGGCAACCATGCGCAGCTTTTGCGCCGGCGTCATGCGCCGAAAACCCGCGACTTGAACCGGATGGAGTGCTTCGTGCATGCCCGCAATTATCGGCGCGTCGGGCGTGCGACACTGAGCACCGCACAGCACGGTTCAAATCTTCCCGCGCTGCTTCAGCCGGCTCAGCGTCTCGGCCGAGAGGTTCAGGTAGGCGGCGAGTTCCTTCTTCGGAATCCGGTCCGCCAGTTCGGGATGCTTGCGCTCGAAGCGGTGCACCCGCCCGGGGGCGTCGAGCAGATGCAGCGTGATCGTGTGCGCCATGATTTCGCTCATCAAGCGCATCACCTCATATTCGAACGCTTCCTTGAACTTGGGGTACTGGTTCATGAACGTGACCCAGGTCGGCATCGGCAATTTCGCAACCCTGGCCTTCGTCACGCAGACGATGCTGTACGGCGTGGGTGTGTTCAGGCGCCACGCGGCGTAGCTGGTTTCCATGTCGCGCTCGTCGGCGAAGCGCAGGATCATTTCTTTCGCGTCGGCGTTGGTGACCACCCGTTTCAGCAGGCCGTCGAGCACGAAGTACTGCTCCATGTCGTGCACGCCCTGGTGCAGCAAGGCATCGCCCTTGCTGCAATCCACCACCGCCAGATGCGGCTCGAGCGCGCTGCGCTCGGCATCGGTCATCTCCCGCAGCACGATGTTCTGCCTGAGCTGAACGCGAATGACGTTGCGTTCGCTGTGCTTGTCCAGGGGGATCGAGATCATCGGGTCTGCGGATGGAGATGGGTTGGGCGCCGATCGGCGCCGACCTCTTGCCCTTCAATTCTCGAAAATTGACCGCGGTCAACCGCGCAAACCGCGCTGCCTTCCTATGATAAGTCCGCCGCCTGAAGCGAGCCCGTGGCGCCAGGCACATGCGCAGTGCCAAGGTGCACGCCCCCGTTCGCGGCGAACCCGGCCATCCAACCGCCCCCGCAGGAGAGCATCATGTCCGCAGTCCTCAGCTCCGCCCCGGCGCAGACCTCCGTCCGCCCCCAGGTGGACGGCTTTCACCTCGTCATCGATGCCCTGAAACTGAATGGCATCAATACCATCTTCGGTCTGCCCGGCATTCCCATCACCGACCTGACGCGCATGGCGCAAGCCGAAGGCATGCGCGTGATCTCGTTCCGGCATGAACAGCACGCGGGCAATGCGGCGGCAGCGGCAGGCTTCCTGACGCAAAAGCCCGGCATCTGCCTGACGGTGTCGGCGCCGGGCTTCCTGAACGGCCTGACGGCGCTGGCCAACGCGACCACCAACTGCTTCCCGATGATCCTGATCAGCGGCTCGAGCGAGCGCGAGATCGTCGACCTGCAGCAAGGCGACTACGAAGAGATGGACCAGCTCGCGATCGCCAAGACCCTGTGCAAGGCGGCGTACCGCGTGCTGCATGCGCAAGACATCGGCGTCGGCATTGCGCGTGCGATCCGCGCCGCGCTGTCCGGCCGCCCGGGCGGCGTCTATCTCGACCTGCCCGCCAAGCTCTTCGCGCAGACGATGGATGCGGCTGCGGGCAAGGCCTCGCTCATCAAGGTCGTCGATCCGGCGCCGCGCCAGATCCCTGCGCCCGATGCGGTGCAACGCGCGTTGGCGCTGCTGAAGGGCGCGAAACGGCCGCTGATCGTGCTCGGCAAAGGGGCAGCCTACGCCCGGGCCGACGCCGATGTGCGCGCGCTCGTCGAACGCAGCGGCATTCCCTACCTGCCGATGTCGATGGCCAAGGGTCTGCTGCCCGACAACCATGAGCAGTCGGCATCGGCCGCGCGCTCGTATGTGCTGGAGCAGGCCGACGTCGTGATGCTGGTGGGGGCGCGCCTGAACTGGCTGCTCTCGCACGGCAAGGGCAAGACCTGGGGCGCGCCGAACCCGAAGCAGTTCATCCAGATCGACATCGCGCCGACCGAAATCGACAGCAACGTCGCCATCGCCGCACCGCTCATCGGCGACATCGGCTCCTGCGTTGCGGCGCTGCTGGCAGGGATGGGCGCGAACTGGGCCAAACCCGCGGCCGAGTGGACCGATTCGATCGCCGAGCGCAAGGACAAGAACCTGTCGAAGATGGCGGCGACGCTGGCGCTGAACCCGTCGCCGATGAACTTCCACAGCGCGCTGGGCGCGATCCGCGAAGTGGTCAAGGCCCGGCCCGACGCCATCGTCGTGAACGAGGGCGCGAACACATTGGACTTCACGCGCTCGATCGTCGACATGTACGAGCCGCGCAAGCGGCTCGACGTGGGCACCTGGGGCATCATGGGCATCGGCATGGGTTTTGCCGTCGCCGCGGCGGTGACCACCGGCAAGCCCGTGATCGCGATCGAGGGCGACAGTGCCTTCGGATTCAGCGGCATGGAGGTCGAGACCATCTGTCGCTACAACCTGCCGGTGTGCGTGATCGTCTTCAACAACAACGGCGTGTATCGCGGCACCGACATCAACGCCAGCGGTGGCGCCGACGTCGCGCCCACCGTGTTCGTGAAGGGCGCGCGCTACGACAAGATGATGGAGGCATTCGGCGGTGTCGGCGTCAACGCCACGACGCCGAAGGAGTTGACACTGGCGCTGAACGAGGCCATCGCATCCGGGCGGCCGACCCTGATCAACGCCGTCATCGACGAGACCGCAGGCACCGAGAGCGGCCGCATCACGAGCCTGAACCCGCAGAGCGCGGCGAAGAAGAAGTGAGCGCGAACAACCCAGCCCAACCCAGAGGCGACAAATGAGCAAAGCACTCGACGGTGTACGCATTCTCGACTTCACGCATGTGCAGTCGGGCCCGACCTGCACCCAACTGTTGGCCTGGTTGGGTGCCGACGTGATCAAGGTCGAAAAGGCCGGCGAAGGCGACGCCACGCGCGGCCAGCTGCGCGACATTCCCGGCGTCGACAGCCTGTACTTCACGATGCTGAACCACAACAAGCGGTCGATCACGATCAACACCAAGGACCCGAAAGGCAAGGAGGTGCTGCAGCGCCTGATCAAGACCTGCGACGTGCTGGTCGAGAATTTCGCGCCCGGCGCGCTCGATCGCATGGGCTTCAGCTGGGAGCGGGTGCATGCGCTGAACCCGCGCATGATCGTCGCCTCGGTGAAGGGCTTCGGACCCGGCAAGTATGAAGACTGCAAGGTTTACGAGAACGTCGCGCAATGCGCAGGCGGTTCCGCGTCGACAACCGGTTTTGACGACGGCCCGCCGATGGTCACCGGCGCGCAGATCGGCGACTCGGGCACCGGGCTGCACCTGGCGCTGGGAATCGTCGCCGCGCTCTACCAGCGCAACAGCACCGGCCGCGGCCAGAAGGTGCTGGCGCCGATGCAGGACGCGGTGCTCAACCTGTGCCGGGTCAAGCTGCGTGACCAGCAGCGCCTGGACCGCAACCACACGATGCATGAATATCCGCAGTACCCCGACGGCAAGTTCGGCGAGGCGGTGCCGCGCGCCGGCAACGCCTCGGGCGGCGGCCAGCCGGGTTGGATACTCAAGTGCAAGGGCTGGGAGACCGACCCGAACGCCTACATCTACTTCATCACCCAGGCCGCGGTCTGGCCGGCGGTGTGCAAAGTCATCGGCGAGGAAGACTGGATCACCGACGAAGCCTACGCCACGCCGGGCGCGCGGCTGTTGCACCTGAAGCCGATCTTCGCCCGCATCGAGCAGTGGACGATGACGAAGGACAAGATCGAGGCGATGGACATCCTGAACAAATACGACATCCCGTGCGGGCCGATTCTGTCGATGAAAGAGATCGCCGAGGATCCGTCATTGCGCGCCACGGGCACCGTGGTCGAGGTCGATCACCCGACGCGCGGCAAGTATCTGTCGGTCGGAAATCCGATCAAGATGTCGGACAGCGCCACGGTCGTCACGCGCTCGCCGCTGCTGGGCGAACACACCGACGAAGTGCTGGCGCAACTGGGGTATGGTGCGCATGAGATCGCCGCACTGCGCGAAGCACGCGTAATCTGAACCAGCAGCCCTGGCGCAGCCGCAAGTGGCCGCGCGCTCCGAAACCATTGAACCGTGCCGAGGACAACATGAGCAAGACCATCGTTCGCCAGCTGCTGGACAGCGTGAAAGCGCAAGGGCGCACCTCCCTCACCGCCCCCGAGGGCAAACAGGTATGCGACGCCTATGGCATCGCGGTGCCGAAGGAAGGGCTGGCGGGCAGCGCCGCGGAAGCGGCGAAGATGGCCGCCGCGATGGGCTTCCCGGTGGTGATGAAGATCGTTTCGCCCGACATCCTGCACAAGACGGAAGCGGGCGGCGTGATCGTCGGCGTGGCCAGCGCGCAAGACGCGTCCAAGGCCTACGAGACGATCCTGAAGAACGCGAAGGCGTACAAGGCCGACGCCAAGGTGGTCGGCGTGCAGGTGCAGCAAATGCTCAAGGGCGGACAAGAGGTGATCGTTGGCGCCGTCACCGACCCGAGCTTCGGCAAGCTGGTTGCGTTCGGCCTCGGCGGTGTGCTTGTCGAAGTGCTGAAAGACATCACGTTCCGGCTGGCCCCGGCCACCCGAGCCGACGCACTGTCGATGCTCGACGGCATCCAGGCCGCGGAAATGCTGAAAGGGGTGCGCGGCAGCGACCCGGTGCATCGCGAAGCGCTCGCGAAGTTGATCGTCGGCGTGAGCCAGCTGGTCAGCGACTTTCCGGAAATCTCGGAGATGGACCTGAATCCGGTGTTCGCTTCCAAGGATTCAGCGATCGCCGCCGACGTTCGCATCGTCGTCGACTTCGCGCAGAAGCCGGCGCGCTATCGGCCACCGGAGGCGGAAGTCGTGAAGTCGATGAACCGCATCATGAATCCGCGCTCGGTGGCGGTGATCGGCGCTTCGGATGAGCCCGGCAAGATCGGCAATTCGGTGATGAAGAACCTGATCAACGGCGGCTACAAGGGCGCCATCATCCCGATCCACCCGAAGTCGGCCGAGATCATGGGCTTCAAGGCGTACAAGAGCGTGAAAGACGTTGCCGGCGAGATCGACGTCGCCGTGTTCGCAATCCCGGCCAAGCTCGTCGCCGGTGCGCTCACCGAATGCGGCGAGAAGAAGATTGCCGGCGCGGTGCTCATCCCTTCGGGCTTTGCCGAGACCGGCCAGCATGCGATGCAAGACGAGCTGGTCGCGATCGGGCGCAAGTACAACATCCGCCTGATGGGGCCGAACATCTACGGCTTCTACTACACGCCGGCGAATCTGTGCGCGACGTTCTGCACCGCCTACGACGTGAAAGGCTCGGCCGCGTTGTCGTCGCAATCGGGCGGCATCGGCATGGCGATCATCGGCTTCTCGCGCTCGGCGAAGATGGGCGTGTCGGCGATCGTCGGCCTGGGCAACAAGAGCGACATCGACGAAGACGACCTGCTGCTGTTCTTCGAGCAGGACCCGAACACCAAGGTCATCGCGCAACACTGCGAAGACCTGAAGGACGGGCGCGCGTTTGCCGAAGTCGCCAAGCGCGTCTCGAAGAAGAAGCCGGTGATCATGCTCAAGGCCGGGCGCACCTCGGCCGGGGCGAAGGCGGCGAGTTCACACACCGGCGCACTCGCCGGCAACGACAAGATCTATGAAGACGTGCTGCGCCAGTCGGGCGTGATTCGCGCCCGATCCCTGCGCGACCTGCTCGACTTCGCGCGCGGCATTCCGGTGCTGCCCACGCCGAAGGGCGAGAACATCGTCATCATCACCGGCGCCGGCGGCTCGGGCGTGTTGTTGTCCGACGCCTGCGTCGACAACGGCTTGAAACTGATGCCGATGCCGGCCGATCTCGACGCAGCGTTCCGCAAGTTCATTCCGCCGTTCGGTGCCGCGGGCAACCCGGTGGACATCACCGGCGGCGAGCCGCCGCTGACGTACAAGAACACTGTCCTGCTCGGCCTGTCGGATGAGCGCATCCATGCGCTGATCCTGGGCTACTGGCACACCATCGTCACGCCGCCGATGGTGTTCGCGAAGATCATGGTTGAAGCGCGCGACGAGATGCGCGCCAAGGGCATCGAAAAGCCGATGGTCGCATCGCTCGCCGGCGACGTGCAGGTGGAAGAAGCCGCGCAGTATCTGTACGAACACGGAATCCCGGCTTACGCCTACTCGACCGAGATTCCGGTCGCGGTGTTGGCGGCGAAGTACCAGTGGGCGCGCGGCGCGGGCTTGTTGTAGGCGGGGCCAGCTTGAGCGTCCAGGCCTTCCATCCAGCATGACTCCAGCCACGATCATTCCGATCGCGCCCGCGGCATCGACGCGGCAGCAAAAACGCGAGGCGCCGAAGGGCAGGGTGGTCGACCCTGCGGCGCTGGACGAAGTGCGCAGCCTGCTCGGCGAGCATTCGCGCGCGCATGACATGCTGATCGAACACCTGCACCGGGTGCAAGACCGTTACGGACATCTGAGCACGCGCCATCTCGCCGCCCTGGCGCAAGAGATGGGCCTGGCGCAGACCGAGGTCTATGAGGTGGCGTCGTTCTACCACCACTTCGACATCGTCAAGGAAGGCGCGGCTGCGCCGGCGGCGTTGACGGTTCGTGTCTGCGACAGCCTGGCGTGTGAAATGGCCGGCGCGCGGGACTTGCTGGCGCGCCTGCCAGGGCTGCTCGGCAAGGGCGTGCGCGTGATCGGCGCGCCGTGCATCGGCCGCTGCGAACAGGCTCCTGCGGTCGCGGTCGGCCAGAACCCTGTGCCTCATGCCACCTGCGAGACAGTGCTGGCCAAGGTGAAAGCCGGCGCAACCAGACACCAGCCGGAGCCCTACATCGACCTCGCTGCGTACCAGGCGCAGGGCGGCTATCGCCTGCTCAAGCGCTGCATCGCGGGCGAACTCGACGTCGAAGTCGTGATCTCGACGCTGGAAGACTCGGGCCTGCGCGGCCTCGGTGGCGCGGGCTTTCCCGCCGGGCGCAAGTGGCGCATCGTGCGCAACGAAGCCGCGCCGCGGCTGCTCGCGGTGAACATCGACGAAGGCGAGCCCGGCACGTTCAAGGACCGGGTCTACCTGGAGCGCGACCCGCATCGTTTTATCGAAGGCATGCTGATCGCCGCCTGGGCCGCGGGCATCGCCCGCATCTACGTCTACCTGCGCGACGAGTACCACGGCTGCCGCGCGATGCTGGAGGCCGAACTCGCGAAGTTGCGCGCGCACCCGCCCTACGCCGGAATGCCCGAGATCACGTTGCGGCGCGGCGCCGGAGCGTATATCTGCGGCGAAGAGTCGGCGATGATCGAGTCGATCGAAGGCAAGCGCGGCATGCCCCGCCTGCGCCCGCCGTATGTGGCGCAAGTGGGTCTGTTCGGCCGGCCCACGCTCGAACACAATTTCGAGACGCTGCACTGGGTGCGCGAAATCCTGGAAAAAGGCGGTTCCTGGTTTGCCTCGCACGGGCGCAACGGGCGCAAGGGCTTGCGTTCGTTCTCGGTGTCGGGGCGCGTCAAGAGCCCAGGTGTGAAGCTCGCGCCCGCGGGCATCACGATGCGCGAATTGATCGCCGAGCATTGCGACGGCATGCTCGACGGGCACACCTTCTACGCCTATCTTCCGGGTGGCGCGTCGGGCGGCATCCTGCCCGCGTCGCTGGCTGACATCCCGCTCGATTTCGACACGCTCCAGCCGTATGGCTGTTTCATCGGCTCGGCGGCGGTGATGGTGCTGTCCGACAAGGACAGCGCAGCCGGCGCGGCGCGCAACCTGATGCGATTCTTCGAACACGAGTCGTGCGGCCAGTGCACACCTTGCCGCAACGGCACGGCCAAGGCGTCGCTGCTGATCGCAAAACCGAAGTGGGACGTGGCCTTGCTCGCCGATCTCTCGGCCGTGATGCGCGACGCGTCGATTTGCGGCCTGGGCCAGGCGGCGCCGAACCCTGTCGACTGCGTCATCAAGTACTTCCCGCAGGAGCTGGCATGAGTCGTGTTGTTGCGGGTCGGGAGGGTGAGTCGGCTTTCGGCCCATTGCTGCCTTTCGCAGGCGTCCACTCTTGCGAGTCAAGGTTTGCGCGGCGCGGCAGGTGGTACCCGCAGGGGGCTCATGCTGTGGCGGTCTCCGCTTCGCTCCGACTCCGCTGTGGTGCTCGCCTTGGAGTCGCGCCGCAAACTCACTTCGCTCACTTCGTTCGCTACGTTCAAACAGACGCGGCGAGTCAGTTTTGGATGCGCGCTGCGCGCGCCGACTCCAAGGCTGCGCTCCTCGCCGCCACAGAAATCGCCCCCTGCGGGTACCACCTGCCGCGCTGCCACGGTTGGGGTCTTCGTTGCGAACACCACCTGCGTTTGGCAGCGCCCCTGAGACACCTCCTAACTCGCTTGGAGGCGCGCGGATCAATATGTCTTGGTCTTTCATCGCAAAGAACCGAACGGTTGCAGCGCGGCAGGCGGCACCCGGTGGGGGCGATTTCTGGGGCGACGAGCAGCGGAGGCCTGGGGTCGGCGCGCGCCAGCGCGCATCCAAAACTGACTCGCCGCGTCTGTTTGAGCGTAGTGAGCGCAGCGAACGCAGCGAGTTCAGCGGCGCGACCCCAGGCTGAGCAGCACAGTGCAGTCGGAGCGAAGCGCAGACCGCCCCAGCATGAGCCCCCGCCGGGTGCCGCCTGCCGCGCCGCGCCGAACGTCGCACGCATAACGGACGTTCAAAGGTCTGCAATGTGCCGAAAGCGCGCCTTGCACCGAAGCACCAGCGTCTCGTGCGTCGCGGGACGCATGCAGTAACGTGGCGACATCCCCATGAACGCAGTCACACGCAAGGAAGCGGCAGCACTCGACGCGCCCAGCGTCAGCTTCAAGCTCAACGGGCGCGACGTGACGGGTCGCGCGAGCGAGAACCTGCTCGAGATCGCGAAGCGCGAAGGCGTGGAAATTCCGCACCTTTGCTACAACGGCGGCCTCGAAGCCGTGGGCAACTGCCGTGCCTGCGTCGTCGAAATCGGCGGCGAGCGTGTGCTCGCACCGTCCTGTTGCCGCGCGCCGAGCGCGGGCATGGTGGTCACGACCGACAGCGAGCGTGCCTTGCGCTCGCAAAAGCTGGTGCTCGAACTGCTGCTCGCCGACATGCCCGAGAAGGCATTCACGCGCCACAACGAACTCGATCAATGGGCGGCCAGGCTCGGCATGGGCAAGCCGCGCTTCGAAGCGCGCGCGCAAGTGGCGCCCGACTTGTCGCACCCGGCGATCGCCGTCAATCTTGACGCCTGCATCCAATGCACAAGGTGTCTGCGAGCCTGCCGCGACGAGCAGGTGAACGACGTGATCGGCCTCGCGTTTCGCGGCGAGCACGCGAAGATCGTGTTCGACATGGACGATGCGATGGGCGCCTCGACCTGCGTCGCCTGCGGCGAATGTGTTCAGGCCTGTCCGACGGGCGCGTTGATGCCGGCTCGCAACGCCGCGCTGGCCGTGCCCGACAAACAGGTCGATTCCGTGTGCCCGTACTGTGGTGTCGGCTGCCAGCTCAGCTACCACGTGAAGGACGACAAGATCCTCTTCGTCCAGGGGCGCGACGGCCCGGCCAACCGCGGGCGCCTGTGCGTCAAGGGCCGCTATGGTTTTGACTACGCACACCATCCGCAGCGCCTGACCCGACCGCTCATCCGCCGCAGCGACGCGCCGCCCAAGCGCGGCGATTTCGCGATGGACCCCGAGCGTGTGATGGACGTGTTCCGCGAAGCGAGCTGGGATGAAGCGCTGGAATTTGCCGGCGGCAAACTCAAGGCACTTCGCGACTTGCATGGAAGCAAGTCGCTCGCGGGTTTCGGCTCGGCCAAGGGCAGCAACGAAGAGGCCTACCTGTTCCAGAAGCTGGTGCGCACGGGTTTCGGCAGCAACAACGTCGACCACTGCACGCGGCTTTGCCATGCGTCGTCGGTGGTGGCTTTGCTGGAGGGCATCGGCTCTGGCGCGGTGAGCAACCCGGTCATAGACGTGACGAAAGCCGAGGTCGTGATCCTGATCGGTGCGAACCCGACCGTGAACCACCCTGTCGCCGCAACATGGATGAAGAATGCGGCCAAGGCCGGCACCAAGCTGATCGTGTGCGACCCACGGCGCTCCTCGCTCACGCGTGTGGCGCACCGCTATTTGCAGTTCAAGCCCGACACCGACGTCGCGCTGCTGAACGCGCTGATGAACGTGATCGTGACGGAAGGTCTGGTCGACGAAAAATTTATCGCCAGCCGCACCATCGGCTATGAAGAACTGCGCCGCAACGTCCAGGGCTATACGCCTGAGGCGATGGCGCCGATCTGCGGCATCGACGCCGCGACGCTGCGCTACGTGGCGCGCCTGTACGCGACGTCGAAGGCGTCGATGATCCTGTGGGGCATGGGCATCAGCCAGCATGTGCACGGCACCGACAACGCGCGCTGCCTGATCGCACTCTCGCTCATGACGGGCCAGATCGGCCGCCCCGGCACGGGCTTGCACCCGCTGCGTGGCCAGAACAATGTGCAGGGCGCGTCCGACGCGGGCTTGATTCCGATGATGCTGCCCGACTACCAGCGCGTGATCGAGGCGCCGGTTCGAGCCCGGTTCGAAGCCGCGTGGAAGCTCGCGCCCGGCACGCTCGATGACAAGGTGGGCCTGACCGTGGTCGAAGTGATGCACGCGATCAAGGAAGGAACGATACGCGGCATGTACGTGATGGGCGAGAACCCCGCGATGTCGGACCCCGATGCGAACCATGCGCGCGAGTCGCTCGCGGCGCTCGAGCATCTGGTCGTGCAAGACATCTTCCTGACCGAGACCGCTTATCTCGCCGACGTGATCTTGCCCGCAAGCGCGTTCCCCGAGAAGACCGGAACCTTCACGAACACCGACCGCCTGGTGCAGATGGGCCGCCAGGCGATTCCGCCTCCGGGCGACGCGCGCCAGGACCTGTGGATCATCGAGCAGATCGCGAACAAACTCGGCTGCGGCTGGAACTACGGCCATGTGTCGGAGGTGTTCGACGAGATGCGGCATACGATGCCGAGCATCGGCGGCATCACGTGGGAAAGACTGGAGCGCGAACACGCCGTCACCTACCCCTGCGTGAACGAGGGCGACCCAGGGACTTCGGTCGTGTTCGACCATGACTTTCCGCGCGAAGGCGGCAAGGCGCGTTTCGTGCCGGCCGACATCATCCCGGCCGACGAGCGGCCCGACGCCGAGTACCCGATGGTGCTGATCACCGGCCGCCAGCTCGAACATTGGCATACCGGCAGCATGACGCGCCGCGCGAGCGTGCTCGACGCGCTCGAGCCCGATCCGACTGCGACGCTGCACCCGCTCGACCTCGACGCGCTCGGCGCCAGGCCCGGCGACCTGGTGACGCTCACGTCACGCCGCGGCACGGTGTCGCTTTACGCACGCGCCGGCGACGGCACGCCGCGCGGCGCGGTGTTCGTGCCGTTTTGCTACTACGAAGCAGCGATCAACAAGCTCACCAACGCCGCGCTCGATCCGTTCGCGAAGATTCCCGAGTTCAAGTATTGCGCGATCAAGGTGACTCGCGGCGGGTCGGTGCCGCAGCAGAGCAGTTTTGGTGGCGGGCAGGTGTTGGCAGCCCTCGATTCGTAATGGGCAGCGCTGCCCCGGCAAGCGTATAGCAGCGCTGCCCAATTGGAGGTGTCGCCCGCCACCTGACCCCGCCAGCGATCGGCCGCGCGCCCAACGACAACCGATGGTTTGCGGTGTGTCTTCAGCTCTATGCAGCCAAAGGTAGACGCCGCCCCAATTTCGTCACGCTGGTCTCGACCGCAGCGCCGGGTCGAGTAGTGCCGCATGCATGGATGCACGCACTATTCGCACTCGGAAGAGAAGGGTTGAAGCATGATGGGTTGCAACGCCTCAGGTGGCCTCGGGCTTTGCCATCGCTTGGCACTGGTCAGTCTGTTGTTGTGCGCAAACGCGCCGGCGGCACGTTCCGCGGCATTCGATTGCGGTCGCGCAGCAAACACTGCAGAGACACTTGTGTGTGGCGACGCCGTTCTCTCGCGGCGCGATGACTGGCTGTCGTCTTTATACGGGCAAGCCATGCGGGCCAGCAAGGAGGCCAGCCTTCTCAGGCAACAGCAGCGCCGCTGGATTGTTCAAGTGCGGGGGAAGTGCACCACACGCCTTTGCCTGACTGAAGTGTATGACGCGCGAATTACCGAGTTGGTGGTGGCGCTTCGCAAAGCTCGCGGCGAGGAGGTTCCCCAATCGGCTGATGTCGCGGCGTGCCTCGCTGTGGCGGACCGCGCCAGTCGCGGAGAGTTGAGCGCGATTCTCGCCAAGTCAGAAGGCTGGCTGGAAGAACCCCGGATTCAAGAACTGCTCGCCACTGAACAAGGGGTTGTGCGCCAAGGCGAACATTGGCGGATCGACTTGGATCATGACGGAATCCCGGACAACCTGATCATGCTCACGGAAGGGACGATGCGCGCTTCCTCCGCGTATGCCCGAGCCGGCCGAAAGGGCGCGGTGCACCATGAGCTGAACCTGTTCGAGTCCGGCATCATGGATCTCCAGGTCGTTCAGTTGAATGGCCGGGGTTACGTCAGTTCATGGCGCGGTAACGAGTTGAACAAGCTCTGGAAGCTCGGTGACGCCGGATTTGAGTCGGTATGCGCTTTCAGGGCCGTGCAGGCGCTGGTTGAGAACACCGTAGGAAGCGGCCTGCCCGTGTGCTCGCCAGACAAGCTTGACAAGCGGCGTGCCGTGGAATTCACACTGCAGCACGCAGTGGACGCGATCGATATCCCAGACTGGTCGTGGTCCAAATATCCCATCGCGGGTATGGCTCGTATCGACATCGACAACGATGGACAGGCCGACAATCTGATTCGTGTCAGCTTTAATAGCAGCGCGGGGCGCGGCTGTAGCGCGACGCACCTCGCCCTCATCGACGACACAAGAACCCGGATACCGAAATCGCCGCAGAACAAGCTACTGTTCGAGAACCTCGCTGGATGCGCGAGTCTGGAGGCGTTTACTTTCGATCGCGCCGCTTTCATTGAAATCGACAATGGGGGTGGGAACGTGTCGGTCTACCAAATCGTGGGTGACAAGGCCAATCCAGTGTGCGAGTCCAGAGGACGGTGGGACTACGAAGTCGATCTCGTGCTCTAGCAGTGGATCACATGAAGCTGGTTCAACTGCTATGTGTTGGTCTGTCATTGGTGCTAACCGGGCAGAGCGGGAAGGCTCAGGATTGCGGTCAAACGATTTCTGGATCGCTGGAAGCGCGAATAGAAAAGTTGCGCGCGTTGTTTGTGGAACCGACCTACGTCTGCTCGTTGACCCTGATTGTTCGGGAATCCGAGGCGTTGGAGTCACTTGCCGATCGAGAAGGCATTGATGCGCGGTTCGCCATCAGGGAGTTGATTCTTGATCTTGTCGAAGATGCTTCCAAACCCGTCGACAGGCGCCTCGAACTGTTGCAGGCGTGGACGGCGAACACACCACCGGCGTCGAAGCGCCCGTCCACGGAGATCCTCGCGGACGTAGCGATTCTCGTCAATGCTGCCGAGTCGTTCGGCTCTCTAGAGGGCATGTCCGGCAGCCTCGGTGCAACTTTGCTTGCCGTGCGCACCCACCAATCGCTGCCCACTACAGCGCGCAAGACGCCGAGCTGGATCTTTTCGATACGACTGCCGGGCATGGATGTGCACATGCACGTGGGCGGGCTGGCGGCGTTGGCGGAACAAGTTCGTGGTGACAAACTGTTTGAGCATCTCCGATCACGCGTTGCGCACGTGACGTATTACAACGTGCCCGCAATGAAACCGGGAGAGGCCCCTCAGCTTACGTTTGACCGGTGTACCAATCTGATTCGGCTGGTAGAGGCGCTAGACGGCGACGACCCAAACCTTCCTTCGAACTGGCAGTGGAGGCCGATCATGGAAAGTGGTGCAGCCTTCGCCAAACTGGGTCGTACGAACGAAGCGAATCGGCAAATCGGCCGGGCGATCGGACTCGTCCGTGGGATCAAGGATAAAAACACCCGGCTGTACGCGTACATTTCCTTGCTGTCGTCGCTACTACAGCCAGTGCAGTCAGGCTACCCGCGGGACGTGGCACTTGACGTCGTGAATGAGATGAAGCAGTTAATCTCCACATCGGATTCCAAAATGACCAAGGAAATGCGCGAGATGGTGGCTGGCACACTCAAGCACTGGAATGTAGACGCCGGTAACTGATCGCCCTGGCTCGCACGCTGCCCCGCGCGAGCAGGCGGCCCAATACATGCCATCCGACGGCGCCGACGCCACCGCGCTTGGCGCATATCCCCGACATGACGTCGGCGCTAGCCAAGCCCTCCTACGATTCGCTGCTGGCCCAGCCGCGCGAGCTGTCGCGCGAACCGACGATCTGGCGGGCGGGCACACGGTGCTCGAATTGCGCAGCAAGCACAGCACCCCGCGCTGCGCAGGCAGCTGATCGAGTCACTCAAGCGCGTCGACCCGGTTTCCCACGATAGGGCGTTCGGCAAGCGCTGAGGCGGTGCCCGTCTCAGAACCCGGTTTCGCCCCAGCGCGCGTCGGCCCAGTTGAAGCGCGGCACGGACAACGGCGCGCAATTCGCCATCGAAGCGTGGCACCGCCGCTTCGCGGTGAGGATGGCGTCGGTCAGGAACTCGGCGTCGTAGGCGCGCAGCATGTGGGCCTGTTCGGCTTCGAGGTAGCCGCGCACGCGTTCGCGTTCGCTGGCCGTCGCCGAGAGTTGGCGATAGGTGTCGCTGTCCCAGAACCAACGCAGCCCGAGCTCGTAGAACGCGGCGTTGAAGGCGCTGCGCTCGATCTCCGTGCCGGCTTCGTCGCCGTGGGAGTTGAAGGGGTTGGCGGTCATGGCAAATCTCCTGAAGGCCGATGCTCACGAGACGATTCGTTCATCGGTCAACCGATGCTAGGTGCTGCCATGGATAAATGATAATTAAACTAAATGATGAATTGCATTACTCGCGGGTTATACATGCACGGCAGCGGCGCCTGTGATCAGCGCTGCCCCCGGCCCGCACGGTGAAGCACGCGACATTGCGCCAGCTGAAGGTGTTCGACGCCGTGGCGCGGCTGTCGAGCTATTCGCGCGCCGCCGAAGAACTGCACCTGACGCAACCCGCCGTTTCGACGCAGGTGCGCAAGCTCGAAGACCATGCGGGTCTGCCGCTGTTCGAGCAGCTCGGCAAGAAGATCTATCTCACCGCCGCCGGCACCGAGCTGCTGCACCACGGCCGCGCGATCATCGCGCAGTTCGAACAAGCCCAAGCCGCGATGACGCAGTTCAAAGGCGTCGCGGGCGGCAAGCTCAACGTGGCCGTGATCAGCGCGGGAGACTATTTCTTCCCGCGCCTGCTCGTCGAGTTCGCGCGGCGCCACAAAGGCGTGACGCTGAACCTGACGGTGCGCAACCGTGACGAGCTGCTCGCCGATCTGGCCGAGAACCGCACCGACCTGGCGGTGATGGTGCGCCCGCCGCTGGAAGCCGACACCGTCAACGAGGCCTTTGCGCCGCATCCCTATGTGATCGTCGCCGCCCGCAAGCACCCGCTCGTGAGCGAGTCGCGCATCGGCATGGCGCGTTTGTTGCGCGAGCCGTTCATCGTGCGCGAAACAGGGTCCGACACCTGGCAGTCGATGGCCGATGGTTTCGGCCCGCACATGGCCAAGCTGAAGATTGCGATGCAGATCAAGAGCACCGAGACCATCAAGCAGGCGGTGATCGCCGGCATGGGCATCAGCTTCCTGTCAGCACACACCGTGAGCCGCGAGCTGCGCGCGCGCAGCCTGGCGATCCTCGACGTGCAAGGCTTTCCGCTGATGCTCAACTGGTACGTCGTGCACCGGCGCAACAAACGCCTGCCGCCGGTGGCTCAGGCGTTCAAGCAGTTCCTGATGAGCGACGGCCGGCAGTTGATCGATCAGGCCGTGCCGGTGCCGGCGTTGGGTAAACGACGCCCCGCCCGGCGCAAACCGGGCGTCTCACGCTGAGGCATCGCGCCTCACCAACTCCACAACGTGGCGTCGTGTTGCAGGCGGTTCACCGGCAGGTAGGCGCGCCGATACGGGTACTTCGCGGCCAGCAGCTCGTCGATCTCGACCCCATGGCCGGGAACCTCGCCCGGGTGCAGCATCCCATCGCTGAAGGTGTAGGCATGCGGGAACACGGCGTCGGTTTGCGGCGTGTGCGGCATGTATTCCTGGATGCCGAAGTTGGGCAGCCACAGATCGAAATGCAGCGCCGCGCCCATGCACACCGGGGACAGATCGGTCGCGCCGTGGCAGCCGGTGCGCACCTGGTACAGCGCCGCGAGGTCGGCGATGCGGCGCAGGTGCGTGATGCCGCCGGCGTGCGTCACCGAAGCCCGGATGTAGTCGATCCACTGGTTCTCGATCAGTGCCTTGCAGTCCCAGATGCTGTTGAAGACTTCACCCACGGCAATCGGGGTTGTCGTGTGCTGGCGGATCAGCGCAAAGGCTTCCTGGTTTTCGGCCGGCGTCGGGTCTTCCACCCAGAACAGCCGATACGGCTCCAGGTCCTTGCCCAGGCGCGCGGCTTCGATGGGCGTGAGGCGGTGGTGCACATCGTGCAGCAGGTGCAGATCCGGCCCGACGGCGCTGCGCAGCGCGTCGAACAGTTTCGGCGTGTGCATCAGGTACTTGTGGCTCGCCCAATCGTGAACGCTCGGCAGGCTGGAGTCGGCCGGCTCGTAGCGGCCATCGCCCTGCGCGACGCCATAGACCTTGGCCAGGCCCGGCACGCCGCTTTGCGCGCGAACCGCTTTGAACCCCTGTTCGCGCATTCGCAGCACTTCGTCAACCGTGTGCTCGATATCGCTGCCGTTCGCGTGGCCGTAGACGAGCACGCCACTGCGGCTCTTGCCGCCCAGCAACTGGTACAGCGGCATGCCGGCGGCCTTGGCCTTGATGTCCCACAGCGCAGTGTCCACAGCGCCGATCGCACTCATCGTCACCGGGCCGCGCCGCCAGTATGCGCCCTGGTACAGGTACTGCCAGGTGTCTTCGATCTGGTGCGGGTCGCGGCCGATCAGGCAAGGCACCACATGCTCGGTGAGGTAACTCGCCACGGCCAGTTCGCGCCCGTTCAGCGTGGCGTCGCCGATGCCGCTCAAGCCCGCGTCGGTCTCGATCTTCAGCGTGACGAAATTGCGCCCGGGGCTGCAGACGATGATGCGTGCGTCGCTGATCTTCATGGGTCGCGCGTGTGTCGGCGCGCTGCAGCCCTGCGCCTACATCGTCGCGCCGAGTTGCCACGGCACGAACTCGTTTTGCCCGTAGCCATGGACTTCGCTCTTGGTCCTGGCGCCCGACGCGGTTTGCAGCATCGCCTGGAAGATGCGCTCGCCGAGTTCATCGACGCTCGCGGTGCCGTCGATCACATCACCGCAGTTGATGTCGATGTCGTCTTCCTGCTTGCGCCACAACTCGGTGTTGGTCGACAGCTTCAGCGAAGGTGACGGCGCGCAGCCATACGCCGAGCCGCGGCCGGTGGTAAAGCAGATCAGGTTCGCTCCGCCCGCCACCTGGCCGGTGGCGGAGACCGGGTCGTAGCCGGGAGTGTCCATGAACACCAGCCCCTTGGCGCTGACGCGCTGCGCGTATTCATACACGTCCACCAGATTCGTCGTGCCGCTCTTCGCGATCGCGCCGAGCGATTTTTCGAGGATCGTCGTCAGGCCCCCGGCCTTGTTTCCGGCGGAGGGGTTGTTGTCCATCTCGGCGTCATTGCGCTCGCAGTGGCGCTCCCACCAGCGGATGCGCGCGAGCAGTTTCTCGGCAACCTCTTGCGACACCGCGCGCCTTGTCAGCAGGTGCTCGCCGCCGTAGATCTCGGGTGTTTCCGACAGGATCGCGGTGCCACCGTGGCGCACCAGGCGATCGACCGCGCTGCCCAGCGCCGGGTTCGCGCTGATGCCCGAGTAACCGTCGGAGCCGCCGCATTGCAGGCCGACCGTGATGTGGCTCGCACTCACCGGCTCGCGTTTGATCTTGTTCGCCTCTTCCAGCAGCCAGGTGATGAGCTCGATGCCGTGCGCCACTGTCTTGCGCGTGCCGCCGGTGTCCTGGATGTTAAACGTGTGCAGCGCAGTGCCGGCGTTCAAGCCTTCCTGCTCCATCAAGCCGGCGATCTGGTTCGTCTCGCAGCCCAGGCCGACGACCAGGATCGCCGCGAAGTTGGGGTGGCGTGCGTAGCCTCCCAAGGTGCGCCGCAACAGCTGCAGCGGTTCACCGTCGCTCGCGGTGGCGCAGCCTCCGCCATGGGTGAGCGCGACCACGCCGTCGACATTGGCGAAGGCGGCGAGCGCTTCGGGGTGGATGTCGCGCCGGAAATGATCGGAAATCGCGCGCGCCACGGTGGCCGAACAATTCACCGAGGTCAGCACGCCGACATAGTTGCGCGTCGCAATGCGCCCGTCGGCTCGGCGAATGCCCTGGAACGTGGCGGGCTGCTTCACATACGCCGTGGCTTGCGCGCCCTGGCCGACGGCAGGGTCGCGCGCGAAGTGGCTGAACTCGAGGTTGTGCGTGTGCACATGCTGGCCGGGCGCGATGTCAGTCCTGGCGGTGCCGATGATCTGGTTGTAGCGCCGCACCGCCTCGCCGCGCGCCAGCGCGCGCACCGCGACCTTGTGCCCCGGCGGAACCAGGCCGCTGACGGTGACGCCCTCACCGGGCAACGGCGTGCCCCCGACCAATTGATGACGTGCGATGACGACGTTGTCGGCAGCGTGGATGCGGATGATCGGCGATTGCGCGGCGGGCATTCAAGACCCTCGTTCAGTTCAGGCGTCGATCAGCTCAGGGTTCCAGGCGTGAACTTGCTGAAACTGTTCGCCCAGACCCTGGATCCCGAGCCGCATCGTGTCGCCTGCCTTCAGGAACAGCGGTGGCTTCATGCCCAGGCCCACGCCGGGTGGCGTGCCGGTGGTGATCAGGTCACCCGGGTACAGCGTCATGAACTCGCTGATGTAGCTCACGAGGTGCGCCACGCCGAAGATCATGGTGCGCGTGTTGCCGTTCTGATGGCGCTTGCCATTCACCTCCAGCCACATCGACAGGTCCTGCGGGTTCGGCACTTCGTCAGCGGTCACGAGCCACGGGCCGATGGGTCCGAAGGTGTCGCAGCCCTTGCCCTTGTCCCACTGGCCGCCGCGCTCGATCTGGTATTCGCGCTCCGACACGTCGTTCACGATGCAATAGCCCGCCACATGGCGCAGCGCATCGTCTTTGCTCACGTAGCGCGTCTTCGAGCCGATGACGATGCCGAGTTCGACTTCCCAGTCGGCCTTCACCGAGCCCTTGGGCAGCACCACGGCGTCGTTGCAGCCGACGATGCAACTCGTCGTCTTCATGAACAGCACCGGTTCTTTCGGAATCGGATTGCCGGTCTCGGCGGCGTGGTCGGAATAGTTCAGGCCGACGGCGACGAACTTGCCGCAACCGCTCCACGGCGGCGCGGTGCGCCCGGGTTTGGCCACGACCGGCAGGCTCGCGAGGTCCAACTCGCGCAGCCGCTTCAAGGCGCCGGGTGTGAGCGTCTGCGCCGTGATGTCGGGCAACACATCGGAGAGATCGAGCACCCTTCCCTGGGCATCGATGAGAGCGGGCTTTTCGGCGCCCTTGGGGCCGTGGCGCATGAGTTTCATGTCGTGCTGTCCTTCGGTTGGATTTGATCGATGTTCGCGCTGCTCGCCGCGTCGCGCTCAGTTCGCGAAGCCGCCATCGACGAGCACCGCCGTGCCGGTGGTGAACGCCGACTCGTCGGAGCCGAGATAGACGGCGAGCATCGCCACCTCTTCGGGCGTGCCCAGCCGCCCCATCGGTTGGCGCGCGATGAAGGCGGCTTCGACCTGCTCGAGCGTCTGGCCGCTGGCCAAGGCCTGGGCCTGGATGCGCTCGCGCAGCGAAGGCGATTCGATCGTGCCCGGGCAGATGGCGTTGCAGCGAATTCCCTGCTTGATGAAGTCGGCGGCAATCGCCTTCGTCATGCCGATCACCGCGGCCTTGCTCGCGCCGTAGACAAAGCGATTCGGGATGCCGCGGATGCTCGACGCGCCCGACGCCACATTCACGATCGACGCGCCGACGCGCTGCTGCGCATGGTGCGCCAGCATCGCCGGCAGCAGCGCGCGGCACAGGCGGTACATCGAACGCACGTTGAGATTGAATGAAAAATCCCAAGCCGCTTCGTCGCAATCGAGAATGCTGCCGGCGTGCACGAAGCCGGCAGCGTTGAACAGCACCTGAACCGCGCCGAGTTCAGCGGCGAGCGCGCTGATCGCGTTCGCATCGGTCACATCGAGTCGCCGCGTCGTCACGCCCGGCGTGCGGCCGAGCTCGCCGAGCAGGTCGGCGTTGATGTCGGTGGCGATCACGCGCGCACCCTCGCGCGCGAATGCGAGCGCCGTGGCACGGCCGATGCCCTGGCCGGCAGCGGTGACAAGTGCCGTCTTGCCTGCGAGTCGTTGTGTCATGGTGGTGGGTTGTGCAGTGGTTCGATGGCGGCACTCGGTCGGGGGCGTCGATTCTAGGAGCCTGTCGGGACTTGGGTCAGGCCTGTCGGGACTTCGGTCAGTTCGCGAAGCCGAAGGTGCGCGGCATCCACAGCGAGATCGCCGGAATGTAGGTCAGGATCACCAGGCTCACGAGCAGCGGCACGAGCCACGGCAGGATCGCCATCGTGGTGCGCTCCACGCTCAGTTTGGCGACACGTGCGAGCACGAACAGCACCATGCCCATCGGCGGGTGCAGCAGGCCGATCATCAGGTTCAGCACCATCACGAGGCCGAAGTGCACCGGGTCCACGCCGAGCTGGCGCGCGATCGGCAGCAGGATCGGAACGAGGATCGTGATCGCCGCGGTCGGCTCGAGAAAACAGCCGACGAACAGCATCAGCAGATTCGCCATCAGCAGGAACAGCCACGGCTGTTTGGTCACGGCCAGCACCCATTCGGCGATCGCCGCGGTGACGCCGGTGGCGGTGAGCATCCAGCCGAAGATCGACGCGGCAGCGACGATGAACATCACCGTGGCCGTGGTTTCCACCGTGTCCAGGCTCACCTTGACGAACATCTTGGGCGTCATCGTGCGGTACCACACCAGGCCGAGGAACAAGGCCCAGGCACTGGCGGC
>Ga0315290_10000120_pt1 | contig 45613 bp, 31 predicted proteins | sample YL17G12_0_MG_FD_203627 | JGI IMG/M metagenome (GOLD analysis project Ga0315290, IMG submission 203627) | Sediment microbial communities from Yellowstone Lake, YNP, Wyoming, USA - YL17G12_0 | ecosystem: Environmental > Aquatic > Freshwater > Lake > Sediment | place: USA: Wyoming | collected... | reverse complement strand
TAGCAGAGAACGAGTCGCGGGTCATTGGTCTGTTGAGCGGTTGGGACCGGCTGGTTCTTAGGGGGTGCTGTCCCTTGTTCGCGTTCTTGGACGGCATGTTGAAATGGCTCTTGCACATGGGCATCCGGCTGACGGAGTACTCCGAGTGGGCCTTGGCGATGAGTGATGCCATGAAGCGGGCATGTCTTCAGGAATCCGCCGCCGAGCGGAGGTCTCCGCCAACGTCAACGATCGCTACGCCGACGCGCTCGGCTCGCTCGACACCACGGTCTGATCCGCAAAGTGAAGAACCAACGTCGCTATCACCTAACACCCAAAGGCCGCACCATCATCAGCGCCGTCGTCGCGGCGCAAACCGCAACCCTGAAGCAACTTAACACACTCGCCGCGTAGAACTTTGAGGACGATTCCTCAATCCTGAGACCTAATGGCATAACACCGCGGATGTCATGCCTCACCGCGGGCGCAGGACGACTCTGGCGTCCCGCGGGAACGCCGCGCCGAGGCGGATTCTTGCGTCCGAGCGGCGGAGCGTGACGGTCATGGTGTGGTCGCGCCAGCGCCAATCGACCGGGCCCAGGCACGTGGGCAGGCCGCCGACCTGCACCGGCTTGTCCAGCCACCCGGCCGGCACGCCCCCGCCGATCACCAGGACCGGCTCCGGCGACGAGCGGTCGACGTAGGCGAGCATGTCGACCTGAAGGGCCAGCACCTCGCCCGCGGTCCAATAGTGCGGGGTGACGTGCGCCGGGGCGACCCACCCGCGGACCTGCTCCCACAGCTTGAACGTGTTCTCCTCGCCCGTGCCTTCCCACCAGGTGTACAGCCCCGGGGAGGTCTGGTTGCCCCAGAACCATTCGAGGTGTTTCCACACGCGGTCCGGGCGGTCCAGCAGGAGGTACTGGTGGGCCATGGCCGCGGTGAAGTAGGTCCACGGGCGGCCCCAGCCCGGGCCGCACCGCTTCTCAAGCTGGTCGAGGTACCCCTGCCGGTTGGCCGCGGCAACCCCGCTGGGCCAGAGCCCGCAGATGTACGTCCGCTCGTTGTTCCACTCCGGGTCGTTGAAGGCATCGAGCCACGCCTTGCGCACGGCCTCGGCCTCGGTGCGCCATCGCGTGGCGTCGTCGCGGGCCTGGAGGCGCTCGGCCAGGTCGGCGGCCGACAGGAGGCCCAAGAAGCTCACCGCGTTGACGTACAACAGCGGCTGGTGCCAGTCCATGCGCCCGGCGATCAGCCCGCGGCGCGGCGGATCGCAGACCAGGTCCAGGTCGCGGCGGCCGCGGTGGGCGGGGACGATCGGCCCGGTGTAGGGCAGGCGGATCGGCTCCGCCGTGCGGCGCATGCGGAGAATCAGCTCGGCCTTGCGGCGGACGTGGGGCCAAAGCCAACGGTCCCAGGCCGGGTCGGCCCGGCGGCAGGCCACCTCCTCGATGGCCCAGAGCGACGTGCCCGGGGCGTCGGCCTCCGCGCCGAACCCGCCGAAGAAATCGTTCTCGGCAAAGTACTCGGCCAAAGGCCGGCACAGGTCGAGCTGCCCGGCCCGGGCCAGCGACGCCAGGATCACGGCCCCGTCCCGCTCCCAGGCCAGCGGGTAGTTGGTCGGCTCGCCGGGCGGGATCCGCCGGTCCAGCAGGCCCATCATCAGGTGCGCCGTCTGCGCGTGGAGCGAATCAACGAATCGGGCGTCGGGCAGGCTCAGCTCTAACGTCGAGCGAACCGCCGGATAGCCGAGCGATTCCCCCTTGGCCGGCTCGCCGGGCGCATGGAAGTCGTGCAGCCGGACGCGCGAGCCTCCCCGGGCGAGCTCGATCCGCGAGTATCCCCAGCCGTCGTCCCCCTGCCACCGGTCGCTGGAGCCGGGCTCGGTCTTCCAGCCTTCGTCCCCTTCGTGGCCCAGGTGGACGGCCTTCGGTGGCGGATCGAAGACGAGCGACCAGCGGCCGTTCAGCTCCAGGCGTTTGCCGTCCCAGGCGAGGCGATGGATCGGCCCGCCCGCCGGGCCCACGCTGCGGACCACCAGCCACAGGCGGTCCGAGGGGTCCTTGGGCCCGTTCAGCGCCAGGCTCCATCCCCAGGACCACTGGGCCTCGTAGTAGGGCGTTTTGGTTGCGATGCCCGGCACGCCGGAAGGATTCGGCCACGCAAGTCGCTGGCGAAGGTCGGTCAGGGGGATCGTATCGCTCGTTGCCCGGATGCGACCGCCGGCGTCGAGGACCCACAAGGAAACCCCAAAACTCCCGACGGCGGGGCTAAAGCTCCCGCCGGGCTCGTGATAGGCCTTTTGGGGCTGCTGGCTTCCGGGCACCCCCAGCACGACGTGCCCCCGGCCGCGCGGCCAGGGATCGCCGGGGCGCTGGAGCATGGCCCGGCGCACGATTTCGCGCTGGGACGGCTCGGCCGGCCCTGCTGCCGCCGCACTTGCAGCGACGAGCAGTCCGACGGCAAACGCCGGCGCGAGCCTGTGCGTCAATAAGTCCCCGAAGTTCCCGGCGGCCATGGCGCGATCCTCCTCGTTTGCCCCAAGCCGGCGCCAGTATCGCCGACGTGCCGGCCCCGATCAAGCGTATGCGGTGGTTGGGCGGGCCACGCAGCGTTTCTGTAGGACGGGTTGGGTGGCACTGGCGTCTCGCCAGTGCTGTGGTGCGAAGCACGGGCAAGATGCCCGTGCCACCCGTCCGGGCCACACGGTGCTCTTGTAGGACGGATTGCCAATCCGTCCTACGGGGCTTCAGAGGAAGAGGTCCTGGGCCAGCGAGCGCCAGCCGGTCGAGTACCTGAGGTAGTGGCAGGCGGCCAGCTCGCGGAGCACGAGCGGCAGTCGCCATGCCCGGCGGGTGCGCATGCGGGCCTTGGCGCGGAAGTGCTCGATCTTCCCGTCGAGCCTCGCGATCGTGCGGCCGTCGCCCAGGGCGCGGCCGGACCCCAAAAGCCGGCTGCGGGCCGCGGCGTAAGCCTCGGCAATCGCCTGGAAATCGGCCGCGGTCCGGGCCTTGACGCGGAGGTAGTCTTCCCGCAGGGTGCGCCGCCGGGCCCCGATCTGCTGGCCGGAGTGCTGGCGGTACTCGACCAGCGGCTCGGGAATCGCCACGCACCGGGCCACGGCGGAGATCAGCAGGGCGAACCAGCCGTCGTGGACCCAGCCCGCGGGAATCGGCAGGACGAGATCGCGGTACTCCGCCCGGAAGGCCATCGTGGCCCCGGTGACCACGTTGTGCCGCAGGAGCACGTCGAAGGGGCGTGCGCGGGCCACGCGGCGCTGCTCGTGCCGGCCGAAGCGAATCGACTCCCACAGGCGGCGGCCGAGCGGGCGCCGGGCGGAATCGACCAGCTCCGCGTCGCTGAAGGCGAAGCCGGCGTGGGGATCTCCGGCCAGGGCTTGCGCCAGGATGCGGATCCTGTCGGGCATCCACACGTCGTCCTGGTCGGCCAGGACGATGCACCGTCCCCGGCACAGCCCGACCGCCCTGGCAAAATTCTCGCGCACGCCGACGTTCTGGGAACTGATCTCCAGCCGAACCGGAAAAGGAGCGTCTGCGGCAAAGCGCCGGACGATCGCCGCGGTGTCGTCGGCGGAGCCGTCGTCGGAGACGACCAGCTCGCCGGGCAGCCGGGTCTGCGCGGCGATGCTGGCCAACTGCTCGGCCAGGTACGCCGCCCCCTGGTACGTGCCCATGGCCACCGAGACGTCCATGCCGAAACCTTCAAGGGTTTTGTGCCATGAGGGGAAGCCTCTCGCAAAGGCGCAAAGGCGCAAAGGGAAGAGAAAGAGAAAGAGGAAGAGGTGGGTGGAGGATGGGCGAAGGGGGGAGGGGAAACAACCGTCGGCTTCCGCCGACGGCTACTGATTGCTCCATGACCGCCCGTCTCCCTTTACCGTCCATCTGCCTTGTCACCTCCCCCCTCTTTTCTTTCTTCTCCTTCTTCCTCTTCCTTCTTCTTTGCGCCTTTGCGCCTTTGCGAGAGGTCTTCAGCCTTCCTGAAAATCGACTTTCACGCGGCCTTCTTGCGGCGGCCCAGCAGCCGGAAGCCGAGTTTCACCAGCCCGTATCCCCCGGCCAGGAGGACCCGCGCGATGGGCCGCTGCCACGCGCGCAGGCGCGGCGAGCAGGCGACCTTCACCCGAGCCATGGCAAATAGCTCGTCGACGGCCGTCTCAAACGTCTTGTCGGCTGGAAGCTGGGCAGCGGCCTCGGCCACCGGAACTCGCAAGGAGCCCATCGGGCTGAGCCCCCGGGCACACGCGTCCTCGCGAAGCGCCGGGACCGGCAGGAGTTCGTGATACCGGGCCACCATCGCCTCGAGCGACTGCGGCTGGAACCGGGCGAGATTCCGGCGCACTTCGGCCAGTTGCTCCGGCCGCTCGCAGAGCGAGCGGACTTTGGCCAGCAATGCCCCGACATCGGCGGAGAACAAGAAGCCGTTGACCCCCTCCTCAATGCGGTCGGCAAAGCTCCCCCGGTCCGTGGCCACCGGCGGAATGCCGCAGGCCATCAGCTCGCTCAGCGTGTAGCTGAACGTCTCGGGCACGATGGAGGTCAGCAGTCCGAAGTCGGGATCGAGGTCAGCCAGCAGGTTGGCCAGGCGCTGCCGATCGTAGGCGGGGATGGCCTTCACCCCGGGTCCGGCCAGGGCCAGGCCGGGCTCGCCGCAGCCGAGGAGCACCACGTCGCACGTCCGCACAAGCTCCGGCAGGGCGCTGGCCAGCAGCTCGACGCCTTTCTCGTGCGTGAGCCGCCCCAGCACCACGGCCATCGGCTTCCCGCCCGCAGGCTTCCGAAGAGCCGAGTCTTCCCCCTCACCGCGCAGCGGTTCCATGCCGTGGGGGATGACGTGGAATTCGACCCGGTCCATGCGCGGCTCGATCATCACCACGTGGCGCCGGACGCACGGGGACGGGACCACGACGCGCACCGGGCCGGACTGCACCAGGGCCACGAACCGGTCGCGAATGGCCAGGACGTCCGCGGCCGTCAGGTCGTCGAAGAAGCGATAGTACTCGTTGTGGGCCAGGCAATCGGCCAGGCGCTCGGGTGGGCAGGAAGTGCAGAACGTGCCGGGGCCGGCTTGCCCCCGCCGGCGGAACACGATGAACAGCGCCGGACACAGCGGGAAGTACTCGTGGAGCACGACCGCGGCCGGCAGTCCGGTCGCCAGGGCGTCCAGGGCATGGCCCGCCAGCGAGGAGACCACGATCGCCTCGACGCCGTAGAGGTGGCGGATCTCCGCGAGGATCTGGCGATAGCCGGGATGGGTCACCGCGCATGACCGGATGGGTGGGTCGAGCTTCCAGCAGGCAATCGGCCGGGCGTCGGCGAGGTGCTCGTACAGGGCCAGGCGCGTGCCGGGTCCGGAGACGTCGGCGATGGGCTTGAGGACCAGGTTCTGCCGCTTTCGGTCCGCCCGGCAGTAGTCCTCAACCCAGCGGGCCGCGCCGCCTCCCCAGTTGTGAAGCAGGTGGAGTTGCACCGGCGTGTCCTCGTTCCATGCCGCCTCACGCGGCGCTGCGCTGAAGTTGGGCAGACGCCTGCGCGTAGGCCGCAATGATCTCCTCTTGGGGCCCGAAGGCCCGCACCGTGCCGTGGTCGAGCCAGAGCACCCGATCGCACAGCCGGCCCAGGGACTCCAGGTCGTGACTGACCACCACCACCGCCCGGGCACTGGACATCAGCGTCCGGATGCGCTGTCGGGCCTTGGCCTGGAAGGCCAGGTCGCCGGCGCTGAGGACCTCGTCGACCAGGAGAATGTCCGGCTCGATCGCGGTGGCGATGGAAAACGCCAGCCGGACCAGCATGCCGGAGGAGTAGTAGCGGACGGGCACGTCGAGGAACTCGCCGAGCTCGCTGAAGTCCGCGATCGGCTGCATCTTCTGCCGGATCGACTTGGGCGTCTCTCCCTGAAGGTAGCCGCGGTAGGCGATGTTCTCCCAGCCGGTGGCGTCGTGCTCGAAGCCCAGCCCGATCTCGAACAGCGAGCTGACCCGGCCGCGGACGAGCCGCCGGCCGGTGGTGGGCGGGTAAACCCCGGCCAGGAGCTTCAACAGCGTGCTCTTGCCGGCGCCGTTGTGCCCGATCACGCCGATCCGGTCCCCGTCGCCGACGCGGAGGTTGACGCCCTCCAGCGCGCGGACCTCGAACGTGGCCTGCTTCGATCGGCGGAACAGGCCGTGGAGCAGGTACTCCTTCAGGCTGACGCGGCCGAATCGCCGCACGCGAAACACCAGTCCGACGTCGTCCAGCTCGATCAGGGCCATCGAGGGCTTCCCCTCCTGCTTCCCGCCTGCCTTGCCCTAGAGATAAAACACCAGCCTTCTTTCCGCCTTCCCGAGGGTCAGCACGGCCAGGCCGGCGGCGGTCAGGGCGGCGGCCATCCCCAGGCCGTAGGTCGCCGGCGAGGGAACGACTCCGTCGAGAATCGGCTGCCGGATCAGCTCGAGGAACGTCGCCGCCGGGTTGATCGTCACGAACCACGCCAGGTGCCGGTCGCGCAGGAGCTTGGCCGGGTAGATGATCGGCGTGACGTAGAACAGGACCTGGATCACCACCTCGGTCAGGTGCTGGGTGTCCTGGAACATCACGTTGATCACCCCCATGCACACGGCCACCGACCAGCCCACCACGAACAGCATCAGGAGCGTCGGCACGAGGCTCACCAGCGCGGGCAGGTTCGAGAAGCCGTTGAGGCACCAAACCAGGACCAGCACCACGGCCAGGCCGAGCAGGAAATGGATGCCGGCCCCCAGCGTCGCGCGCAAGGGGTAGATCGCCAGCGGGGCGGGGTACTGGCGGATATACGACTCCCCCAGGAAGAAACACTGGCACCCGTGGTTCAGCACCGAGACCACGAAATTCCAGGTCACCAGCCCTGCCAGGAGGAAGGGGCCGTACGTGCGGACGTCTTCCTGGAACAGGGTGCTGAAGACCGTGCACAACACGGCGGTCATGGCGATCGGGTGCAACAGCGACCAGCCGACCCCGAGCATCGACCGCCGGTAGCGCCGACGCAGGTCCATGCTGACCAGGGCCAGCCAGAAGTAGCGGAGTCGCCAGACGTCGCGGAAGTATCGGGCCACCGGGCAGCTCCTCGGTCAACGGCGGCGGGGCCCGACGCGCAAGCCTCCAGCCCCCCGCACGCGAAAACGATCCCCTTCTTCGCCAATCGTCCCGGGGATCCGCCGCGGCAGTATACTCAAGGTTGGGAAAACGGATCAACATCAAACGGAGATTGCCCACGTCCCGCAGACAGCCTGTCTTCTCTGGGATTGGCGGCAGTGCGAAGGCGGCCGGCAGGCTCGATCCAAGGGGAGATTGCGAATGACCGACATCACCAACCCCAGGCTCCTGTACTTCAAGGGTGGCTTGTTCTTGTTGGCGGGGCTTGTCGCGGCGATCCTCCTCGTGCTGGAGCACCCGAGCGTCAAGCGGAGCCAGGAAGCCCAAGCCGGGGAGCTGGACGAGAAGAAGTAGGCCGTCCTTGCCTTCGGGGGGGGCGGGAAGGATAATGGGGTTGCGTTGACGCTTAGTGACCGTGCGTGATCCTGGGAGGATGCTCTGTAGGGAACGCCTTCTGTGGCGTTCCCTACAGAGCATGGGGTGCCCTCCCGGAATCGTGCCAACGTATTCAGCCCCGCGGAGGGTTCAACCGATGCTCACCCGAAAGCTCTTTCCCCTGGGGCTCTTCGCGGCCTTCGCCGCGATGCTCACCGTCGGCCTGCTGGCCGCGGCGGACGAGAAGACCCTCTACAAGAAGCAATCGAAGTACAGCACGATCATGGTTTCGGAAGATGACCAGGGCCTGCGCACGATGTGGTTCGAGGAGAACGGTGCCCGGCAAAGCGTTGTGAAGGTCGGCGACCCGGACCATCTGGAGCTTGCCTACGCCCGGGTGGTGCCGGTCGGGCTGGCCTTCGTGCCGAAGCCGCAGCGGATGCTGATCGTCGGGCTGGGCGGGGGCACCATCCCCATGTTCCTCCACAAGCACTATCCCAAGGCCACGATCGACGTGGTCGACATCGATCCGGACGTGGTCGACGTGGCCAAACGATTCTTCGGGTTTCGGGAGGACGCCACGCTGCGGGCCTACGTCGACGACGGCCGGCGGTTCATCGAGAACTGCCGCAACCCCTACGACGTCATCTTTCTGGACGCCTTCAGCTCGGAGAACATCCCCTACCATCTGGCCACCCGGGAGTTCCTCCAGGCGGTGCGCAAGGCACTCACCCCAGGGGGAGCCGTGGTCGGGAACATCTGGAGCCGCGGGTCGAATCCGCTGTACGACTCGATGGTGCTGACCTACCGGGACGTGTTCGAGGAGCTTTACCTGTTCGACGTCCGGCGTGCGGGCAACGAGATCCTCGTGGGCCTGCCGCGCAGGCAGGCGGTGAATCGGGAGGCTTTGGCGCGCCGGGCCGGCGCGATCGCCAAGGAAAAGAGCTTCCGCTTCGACCTGGGCGGGGCAGTGGAGTACGGTTTCCGCCGGCCCCCCGACGACGAGTTCCGCGGCCGCGTGCTCCTGGACAAGGAGAAGCCGAAGGAGCCCGACTGAGCCCGTACCTGACGATTTGCAGTTTTTCCGCGTCCCTGACTTTCTTCCCCCGGGAGACCTGCGATGAGCGATCCGTACGGTCCGTTTTCGAGCGATCCGGCCAATCCGTATGCCTCACCCCAAGTGACGATGACGGCTGCTCCGGGGGTGCGGTGGCTCCAGGACCCCTCGCCGTCGCTGCGGCAGACCGGGCTGGGCCTGAGCCTGGTGTTCTACGGGATCGTCACGATGCTGATCTGCCTTCTGCTGATCGTCTTTTTCTCCGTGGTGGCCATGGTGGCCGTATCTCCGATGTTGTTGCTGCTGCTTGTGCCGGCAGGGCTCGGAATCCTCGTGGCCAGCATCCTGATGCTCATCGGACCGATCATCTGTCTGGCCGTGCCCGAGGAAACCGGAGCCAAGGGACTCATCCTCGGCAGCGTCATCTGCCAGTTGATCAACCTGGTGGGTTCCGTGGTGAACGCCATCGCGCCGAACCTGTTTCCGCCACCGGTCCTGATTGTACTGGGTCTGTGCGGGATCGCCGCTAACGTGCTCTTCGTGCTGTTCATGAAGAAGCTTTCCGAGTACATCGGCCGGCTGGACCTGGCAGCCCGGGCCAGGAACGTGCTGATCGGCGTCGGCGTGGTCGTGGGGCTCGGCGTCGTCCTGCTGATGGTCACCTTTCTCGCCACAGGGTTGGCCGCCACAACGGCCGGGCCGGCCGCCATGGGCCGCGGGGCTCCGCCCGCCACGTTCGCTCAGTTGGGATGCGCCATGCTCGTGGGCGTGCTGGTCTTGGGCGTGGGGTCGCTCGTCGTGTTCCTGATGTACGTCTTTCTCATCGACGCCCTGCGCAAGGCGCTGCGGGGCGATTATTGAGGCCCGCTGTCCTTGGGCCTGGGGATCAATTCCGGAAGGCCCAACTCCCGGCGGCCGCGGTTCGCCTCCTCCAGCGAGAGGTGGTAGACGTGGATCGAGTAGCCGGCCCGCGCCACCGGCTCGTAGCGGCGAAAGTAGGTGTACTCGTTCCGGCGATCGTAGAGCCTGTTGACGCTCACGGCGTACCAGCCGGGATAGGGTCCGACGAGCTGGGCGGGATGTGGGGGCGGGTCGGAGGCCGGACCGACCGTCGGAAGCAGCGAGGGGAGCCCGAGGGTCGACTGGATGACCGGCATGATGTCCATGGCCAGGGCGAAAGGGCGGGCCTCGGGGTGACGGTCGACCCACTGTTTGAGCAGCAGCACGTCCTGACCCCAGTCGGTGTTGCTGTGGGCCAGGTGCTTGTACCCGTTGCGGGGACCGCCGGCCAGCTCGTTGAAATAGGACAGGCCGTGAGGATAGGCCCAGAGGCTGCTGGCCGCAGAGCAGCCCAGCAGCACGGCGACGCCCCCGGCCAGAACCGGCTGCCGGCCCTCGAAGGCCCGTCCCAGTCGGCTGATTGCGATGAAGGCGAAGGGGAAGATGGGAAGGACGTATCGCAGGTGGTGGTTGAATCCGGTCTGCGAGCTGACCAGCGCCAGAACGGCGGCTATCGGTACGAGGAGTTGGATTTCCTCCTGCCAATGCCTGCGATAGACCTGCGAGGACGCGGCCGCGGCGAGTGCTACGGCGGCCAGGAGCCACGTCCCCAGGGGGACTTTGACCGCGAGGGCATAGAGATAATAGTACCACCAGCCTCCCATGCGCCACTCGCCTCGGAGATAAGACCACCACTTTGTCTCCAGATCGAGCTTCTGCCGGTCGATTCCCAGCACGTAGTTCCTGGGCAGGGGGACGGGCAAGGCGCCCCAGCGGGAACCCGTGAAGCGGTTGACGGCTGGGGCGTCGAGGTCGTGCTTGCCCGCCGGTCCCGAAAAAGCGTCGCTGACGAAGCGGAACTCACCCAGCCGCTCCCCGGCGCCCTCGAAGGCGTACCCGACGTTGATCACCCAGACGCCGAGCACGGCCAGGAAAGCCAGTTGAGCGAGCTGCCTGCCGATTTCGCGGGGCGATCGAAAGCCGGCATCCCCGAGGCGAACGGCGACCCACAACGCCGGCCAGAGGGGCACGAGGATCAGCAGGGTGAACTTGGTCAGTTGCGCCGCGCCGAGCAGCAGCCCGGCCAGCATGGCATTCCGCCAGCTCGCCGTGGCGAGCCAACGACGGAAGACCCAGCAGGCGACCAAGCCGACGGCCGCGGCGCCCAGGTCCGGAACGATCAACTGCGCGTAGCCGATCACGTTGGGACAGGTACACCAGAGCGCGGCGGCCAGCAATCCCGCCCCGTCCCCGTGGAGGCTCCGGGCCCAGCGGTAGCAGGCCCATCCTCCGAGCACCGTGAACGGAAGACACGCCCAGCGGGCCCAGGTGAACAGGTCGAACGCCCGGGTGCCGTTGACCTCGATAAACGCCTCACCGAGAAAGAACTCCGGGCGCGCCAACGGATCGGCCGAGAAGGCGAGCCACTCCGTCTTCGGCCTGGCGAAGACCGTCGGCACGGCGGCGGCCATGCGAACCAGGGGCGGGTTGACCTTGTAGAGGGTGAATTGGCGGAACTGCCAGTGGCTGATGCCCGCCGGGAGATGGCCCATTTCGTCCACGACCGGACTGTGCCTGGCGGCCGACCAGCCCACCAGGAGGGCATGGGTCGTCAGCAGGCCCGCCACGCACCATCCCCGCCATCGCGACCGCATGTCACCACCGCTTGCCGACTATGAGGACTTCCCGGCGACTGCCGCGGCCAGCCGCTTCACGTCGCCAAGGACGCGGCGCTGAAAGGACTCATCCCTCAGGCGTTCACCCCACTCATAGACGTCGACTTCTACCGCGCCCTTCGAGCGGTCGACAGGCACCCCCTCCATGACGTGAGGCTTGTCGAAAGCCGTGATCCGGGCATTCCACGGCACCAACACGAGCCGCTTCGTGGGGAGCTGGCGAAGGCGAGTCGCCAGGCTCTCGAGCTGCGCGGGGGTGGTCCGTGGATCGCACCGTACCGCCTGGACGAGGAGATTCAGCTTGCAGGCGTTATCGGGAAAGGCCAGCATCCGAATGGCCCAACGCAGCGAGACGGAGCAGCGATTGTCCTTGGCAAGCCGGTCGTCCACTTCAGCAGCGTAGGCTTCGATCCGCTGCACCCTCTCCAGAACGCTCTCCACGCCCTGGAATTGCGCCGCCAGCCACAGCGCGGCACCCATGGCCATCTTCGTCCCCAATGCCGAAATGTCCTTGCCCTTTTTCCCCGGCTTCGCCTGGGGTGCGTCCTTTGTCTTGGGTTCGACGTGGCTGCGAATCGTCGACTCGACCGACCATTGCTGCACCTCGAAGGTCTCCCGCACCAATCGCTGGACCGTCTGAGCCTGCTCCCCCTCGGGAAGACCGGCGAGCACCTCCTGGAGCCTCGCCGTCCGGCGGCTGCTCAAGAACCGCTCGAAGTCGTCCTGGGGGGTGTCGATGGGCGACTCCACGCCCGGATAGTGATAAGCCTCCTCGTCGTGGAGGTTGGCGATCAGCTCCTCCAGAGACTCCGCCCCCACGGTCGCCTTGATCTGCTCGATCCTTCGCAGGTGGGCCGGCGACCCGGGATACCCCTGTTGTCCTTCATCCAAGCCAAACCAGACCTCAGAGAGACGCAGGTGCACCAGCCAAAGACTCAGGAGGATCAGCATTCCCCCAATCAGCCACCATATCCAGTGACCACCCCCCGACCGTCGCATCGTCTGCGGGCTTGACCCCTGAGTTCCCATGGTTGTGTGCTGACCTGTTCAGGCCCACGTCACGACGTGATCTTGGAGAAATGCGTCTGCTGGGGGCTCTTATAGCCGCTCTGGTGGGGCCAATCGCGCTTGAAAATGCAGCTATCTCGCATCTTCTCCCGCGTCCGGGTGACGTAGACCTCGTTGTTGATCGTCCTCGTGTCCTCGACCTTGATGGCGTGGCCCGTGCTCCCATCGACGGCGCCTATGGCCGCCACGTCCGGCGTGTCATAGTAGTAGTCGTTGCTGTAGATCGGTTGCACGTTGTTGATCCAGATGTCGGTAAACCCCAGCGCATACCCGAAGCAATTGTACCTCTCCTGATTGCCGCAAGCCTCTTGCGTGTAGGTTGACGCCGGATACTTCTGGTGGACCCAGTACGTATTGACCTTGTCCGTGGTCATGTTGTACTCGACCGGTTGACCATTGACGATCCTGATGCCGTGCACGTGGTCGCCGGAGTAGGAAAACGTGTAGTGGTTGTGGGCGAACTTGACGCCGTTGTGCGCCGTCGCGTGGCCCCCGTCGCACGTGTCCCCGTCGTGCCATTCGGTCGCCTTGCCCGTCGGCGGAACCACGGAGACCTCCATGCATTCCCCGTCGTGAATGTGGCGCGCCAACGCCCAGGTAATCGGCACCCCGTGGCCAAATGCGACGGAGCCGCAGACGAACAGACCGATCACCGCCATCGCCCCCGCCAACACATGACATTTGGACAACATGGCTCGTCCCTCTAAGAAAAGGCGGTCGGCACCTGCCATCGTGATCGAAACAGCCCCCTCTTTTCTCCCGAGCCTGGCAGTTCCAGTCTCTCTGTCAAGGGGGCATCCCATTTTCTCGTATATTTGTCAGTTCCACCTGGCATTTTTCGGCCCTCGTGCCCCGCAACGGCATTTTCTCGCCCTAAAGTCCCTCCTTCTACTCACCGTCGGCCTTCTCCAAACTCTCCTCCTTTCGGCTCCTCCCACGCCTATGCCAGAAAGCAGTCCATTCCGCTCTTCCAGACGTTCCGGTGCTGCTCGAACCGATTGTCGTTGAATACCTGGTAGAGGGGATTGACGGGGCAACGATCGCCTCCCCTTTGCGCTGCCTGGGCCTTGGCGGCAACACGCCGGGCACGCCACAGGGCGCGGGCAGGGCCCCAGCGGGATAGACGCGGCAGCCAATCGATCGACCGGTACGCCGCCAGCACCCGGCGGACCGTCGCCGCGTGCTTTCCGGGCAACAGGCCCGGGGAGCGCACCTCGAGGTACGCGGCCAACTGGACCGCGTATTCCAGGTCGGTGCTGGTGTGCTTCCAGAACGATTTGTGGTGGGCGAGCGCGCGGTAGAACAGGTCGAGCACCTCTTGGGGATCGCGGCCGTCGAAGCCGTACCGGATCCCGCCCTCGGTGCGGTTGAGGTACCACGCCCGAAGGTCTTCGATCTCCGCCCGGGGGCTCTCGGTCGTGCGGGTCTCGGGGTAGTTCAGGAAGACGCCCAGCGTCCGCGGGATCGACCGGGTCTTCAGGTGCGGGAGCACGCGGTACTTGAACTCCGTGTCGCCGGCGGCGCCAAAGCTCCCGTCGTAAAAGCCGAACCGCTCGTGGATCGAGCGGCGATAGAGCGCCCCCACCCAGGACAGATAGGCCGTGTCGAGGTAGGGCAGCGTGGGATGGTAGTCGCTCCGGTCGTAAAGCATGACGTCGTCTTTCCAGGTGCCGTGCCGGTCGACCCGCGTCATCAGGCTGGAGCCGGTAACCCAATCGAGCGCAGGGTCGCGGTCCAGCTCGCCGGCCAGGACCTCCAGGGCGTCGGGCAGCACGGTCTCGTCGACCCCGAGGAAGGCCAGGTAAGGGGCCCGGGCCAGCGCGATCCCCCGGTTCCAGGCGTCCTGGATCGTCTCCCGCCCGGCCGATCGCGCGTAGACGATCGGCATGCCGAGCGACTCCGTGCACTTCGAGAACGCCTCGTACTCCGGCTCGGGCGAGCCGCTGTCGACGAGGACCACTTCCATCGCACCCGATTCCAGGAGCGTCTGGTTGCCCAGGGCGTGGAGGAAGAACGAGAGCTTGCCGGCGGCCTTGTACAGCGAGACGATCACCGACACGCGCACCGGGCCCTTCGGGCGGCGGTCGTCGATCCGCTCCCACGGGCGCGGAGGATTCGCGCGATGGGCGTCAAACGCCCGGCGCAGGAGGGCCTCGCACGCCTCGGCCCGGCGCTCGGCCGGGCCGAACATCGCCTCGGCCGCTTCGGCCTCGCGCGGAAACCCGCAGCGCCGCAGGCTGGCGGCCGTCAGCGGGAGCTGGCCCAGCCGGTCTTCCCCCAACGCCCGCATGATCCTCAGCTCGTAGGCCGCGGCCATCAGCGCGTTGCCGCGGACCCGCTCCAGCCGGGCGATCTCGCTCCACAGCCGGGCCGAGTCGACGCGGAACTTGCCGGCCATCGCCCAAAGCCGCCGCAGCTTCTCGGACACCTCGGCCGCCGACTGCTCGCCCAACGCGAGCACCTCGCGGTAGCGCCGGGGCATCTGGAGCGACTTGCGCAGATGGTAGGCCACCACCGCGTCGCCGCGAAAGGCGCTTTCGAGGATGGCGTGCTTCAGCGCGGCCGGCCTGGCCTTGACCCGGGCGAGTGCCGAGCGGCCCAGCGTGCGGACCTTTCTCTCCCAGCGGGCCGGAAGGATCGCCTTGGCCACGCCGCGGACCATTGCCTTGAGCCGGCCGCGGAGCGTCCGGCCCGACGCCTCGTAGTGCCGCACCAGTTGCCCGTACCACACGTCCATCTGGCTTCGCACGGCCGGGTCACTTGCCGGCGGGCTGGCGTAGACCTCGGCCAGGGTCGGGCCGTCGATTGCCGGCCGGCATCGCTCCACCGCGGCCACCAGCCGCTGGCGATAAGCGTCGTAGTCGGCCAGCAGCCGGCGGATCTCCGGCAGGCACCCGTAGACGTTGCCCAAATCCAGGCGAGTGTAAGGGATCTCGGGCAAGGACTCCTTAAGGAACCGGCACACGCCCGCCCCGCTGCCCACCACCGTCGGGCAGCCGGCAAACAGCGACTCCAGCGCGATCAGGTTGAGCGTATCGAGCCGCGAGGGGAGGAACGTCACGGAGCGGCCGGCAAAGAGCCGCCGCAGCTCGTCCGGGGTCATGGCCGGGCGCAACGTGACGTCGACCGGGCGGTGGGAGAGCATCCGCTGGAGGTGCGGCCCGGATTGCCCGCTCTGCAAAGAAAAGCTCTCCGGCCCGATCACGCTGGCCGTGCCATAGAGCCGGCGGGGGAGCCACCAGAGCAGCTCCAGGAAGAGGTCGGGCCCCTTGAGCTTCTCCGTGCGCCCGATGAAGTGGAGGTCCGGCGGCTCGGCCGATCGCGGCGGCATTCCCGGGCGAGGCGGATCGACGACCCTGAGCGGACTGATCTGCTGCGAGTCCAGCCCCTCCAGCTTCCGCCACTCGTCGAGATACGCCGGGCTGATGCCGTAGCGGGTGTCGGCGGCCCGGTACTGGAGCCGCTCCTGGTAGTCGAGCGTGGGGTGGCGGCCCTCGGGGCCGCTCCAGTCCACCAGGAGCGAATTCGAGGCCCGGCCGTGCATGGCCAGCGCGGTCCGGCCGACGCGCACGCCGTGCCAGGCCAGGGCCGGGCGGAGCATCGCCCCGAAACTGCGGAAATCGGCCGATTCGACCACGTCGAACTCCAGCCCCGCCACCGAGGCCGCAATGTTGCCGGCCTCCACGAAATTCACGTAGGCCCAGGGCGGCGGATGCGTGTCCGGCGGGCGCAGGGCAAAGCTCATCCGGTAGGGATGGACGTACCGAACCAGGTGTGCGTTGGCCGGCCGAGCCGTCTCGGCCCGCTCCTGCACCCCCAGGTAGAAAAACTCGATCTCCGGGTGGGCGGCGATCAGGCGGCGGTAGACCGTTTGTCCGCCCCCCATCTCCTGGAACAGGTCGGTTTCCGCGATCAAGACCTTCATCGTTCCTCCGCCCCCCGGCGCCGGGACACGGGAGCTTCCTCGTCGGGCATCGAGCTCAAGCCGCCTCCTCTAGGATCCTTGAGCATCCGCCGGAAGGTGCGTGAACCAGAGCGACCCCCCGACCAGCGCGACCTCGGGCCGCTCGGGAAGCTCGACGATCGGCGGGAGCAACGATTTCCGCAGGTCGGGGTGCGTGGAGACGTAGTACGAGGGCATCAGGATCCGCACGCGCTCCCGGGCCGCCAACAGGTACACGGCAAGCAGGTACTGCTCGTTCCAGTACCGCGAAAGGAAGCTCGCCGGATAGTCGTCCGGCAGCACGATGTCGTGGAAGTGAACCAGGACTCCCGGCTTCAGCCGCGGCAGGACGTCGAGCATGAACACGGTGACGTCGGAATTGGCGAACGAACGGTGGGAGCCGTCCATGAACACGACGTCACCCGGCCCAAGAAGGTCGAACAGTCCGGGCTCGACGCTCTCCAGACCGCAGCGGAAGACCTCGTCGCAGGCGGAATCGATCGCGGCCCGGGGCTGGGGATCGATGGACACGATCCGCGTGGCCAGGCCGTGGTCGCTGGCGGCCCGCCGCGCAAAGCAGGTCGTCGCCCCCGAGCCGATCTCCAGGTACGTGGCCGGCCGGTGGTGGGCAACGAAGTAGTACAACAGGGCGAGGTCCAGGGCGTTGATCGGCGGGCCGAGCCAACCCGGCTCCGGCGCCCTCTCCCAGACGAAGCGGCTCGGGATCGCCGCGAGGAAGGGCTTGAGGTCTCGCATCCCGCGGATCACTTCCCCATAGTTCGCTCGATCCCGGTCGAACAGTCTGACCAGGCCGGCATGGGAAGGCTGGCCCCAGCCCCATCGCGGCCGGTAGTCAAGCGACGGGGGATAGTCCAGCGGGAGCAGGACCCGGGCGAAGGGGGCACCCGGGAGGACCGTCGGCTCCGGTCCGGGCTTCGGCCTCCTGCCGAACCTTCGAAGAATCCGGTCTTTGAGCCTCATGCCGCGAGTCCTCTTGGCCACGAAAGGATGAAAGCACGAAATCAAAGACCAGGGGGCCTTGACCGGCGACCCGGCCGTCGCCTTCTCCCTCCTGCTTCCCCTCTTCGTGGTTTCGTTCTTTCGCGCTTTCGTGATTACAGCAAAGTGCTTTCCCTTTCCTTGCTGCCAGCAGTGCTAGCAGTGCCGCTGGAGTTCCGATGGTTCCCCGCCCGGGGTTCCTCTCTGCGGACCCAAAGGATAGCCCGTGGGAGACCCCCGGACAAGCCCAGAACCGCTCTAGGAGCAACGACTTACTGCTGCTAAGATACCGCGGGGTGACACTGGCGTCTCGCCAGTGCCGGGCCGGCGGGGTGGCACTGGCGTCTCGCCAGTGCCGGGCCGGAGCACGGGCAAGATGCCCGTGCCACCCAACGCGGAACGCCGCAGCAGCGCGTTCCCTACAGCGATCACGCACGGTCATGGAGGAGACAACACCCGTGGCGGAGAACATCCTGGTGACCGGCGGTGCCGGGTACCTCGGGTCGATCATGGTCCCCATGCTCCTGGACCAGGGGTACGAGGTCACCGTGCTGGATAACTTCCACTACGGACAGAACTCGCTTCTGGACTGCTGCGGCCGCCGGGGATTCCAGGTGATCCGCGGCGACTGCCGGGAGCGGGCCGTCGTTGCCCGGGGATTGGCCAAGGCCGATGTTGTCATCCCCCTGGCGGCGGTGGTCGGGGCGCCGGCCTGCCAGAACGACCAGACCGCCGCCCGATCGGTCAACCTCGACGCGATCAAGCTCCTGGTCGAGCTCCGCTCGCCCCGGCAGCGGATTCTCTACCCCACGACCAACAGCGGCTACGGCATCGGCGAGCCGGGGAAGCACTGCACCGAAGAAACCCCCCTGCGGCCGATCTCGCTCTACGGAGTGACCAAGGTCGAGGCGGAGAAGGCGGTGCTCGATTCCGGCCGCTCGATCACCTTCCGCCTGGCCACCGTGTTCGGCATGGCGCCGCGCATGCGGATCGACCTCTTGGTCAACGACTTCGTCTACCGGGCCGTGACCGACCGGACCGTCGTGGTCTTCGAGGGGCACGCCAAGCGGAACTACATCCACGTCCGCGACGTCGCCCGGACGTTCCTCTTCGGCATCGACCACTTCGAGCGCATGCACGGCGAGCCCTACAACGTCGGCTTAAGCGACGCGAACCTCTCCAAGCTCGACCTCTGCGCGGAGATCAAGAAGCAGGTGCCGGGATTGGTGTTCCTCGAAGCCCCGGTCGGCGAGGACCCCGACAAGCGCGACTACGTCGTCTCCAACGCCAAAATCGAGGCCAAGGGCTTCCGCACCCGCTACTCCCTGGCCGACGGCATCGCCGAGCTGATCACCGGGTACGAGATCCTGCGGAACAGCCGCTACAGCAACGTCGGGTGAGGCCATGATCTGCCGCGTCTGCGACAGCACCGATCTGGAGCCGGTCCTCGACCTGGGCGTGCAGCCCTGGTGCAACCACTTTCTCAAGCCGGAGGAGGTGGGCCAAGAGCCGTTCTATCCGCTCCGCGTGGTCTATTGCCACGGCTGCACCACGGCCCAGCTCGACTACACCGTCAAGAAGGAGATCATGTTCGGCGACCACACGTACCTCTCGGGCGTGACCCGGTCGCTGGGCGAGCACTTCCGCAGCGTGGCCGAGGACGTGGACCGGCGGCTGGGCACCAACGGGCGGAGGAAATCGGTCCTCGACGTCGGCTCGAACGACGGCACCCAGCTAAAACACTTCCAGGCCCTGGGTTACGACGTGCTCGGGGTCGAGTCGTCCAGGACGACCGCCCGGCTGGCCAGCGAATCGGGCGTCGAGACGCTCCACGCCTTCTTCAACCTCGACGTCGCCCGGCAGATCAACCGGAAGTTCGACTGCATCAACGCCGCCGGGGTGTTCTTCCACCTCGAGGAGCTGCACTCCGCGGCCGACGGAATCCGCCTTCTCCTGGCCGGCGACGGCATCTTCGTGGTCCAGTTCCTCTACATGAAGCGGATCGTGGAGAACCTGGCCTTCGACCAGATCTACCACGAGCACCTCCTGTACTACAACCTTGCGAACATCGAGACGCTGTTGAACCGGCACGGCATGGCGACGTTCGACGCCTACCTGGCGCCGATCCACGGCGGCTCGATCATCGCCTTCGTCTCCCACCAGGGCCGGCAATCGCCCACCGCACGGCTCGCCGGGTTGCGAGCCGCCGAACAGGCCGCCGGCAGCAACGAGCCGGACACCTACCGGCGGTTCGCCGGGCGCATCGACGAGATGAAACGCCGCGACGTGGCCTTTCTCGACGAGGCCCGGCGCCACGGCAAGCGGGTCTTCGGCATGGGCGCCCCTGTTAAGGGTAATACCCTATTAAACCACTTCGGTATCGGTCCCGAGCGCCTTCAGTGCCTGGTGGAGAAGAACCGGCTGCGGCGCGGGCTGTTCTCGCCGGGAATGCACATTCCCGTGGTCATGGAGGATGAGCTCCCGGCGCCACCCGACGTCTACTACGTGCTGGCCTGGAACTTCAAGAAGGAGATCCTGGCCAATAACCGGCCCCTGTTGGAGAAGGGGGTGGAGTTCTACTTTCCCGTCAACCCGCCGACGGAGGCCTGAGGGGGCCCACACGGGCAAACAAGCTGCCCGTGCCACCCGACACTCTCGTGGCAAGGATGTCACAACGATGAAGATTCTCGTTACCGGGTCGAGCGGATACATGGGGACAGGCCTGTGCGCGGCGCTGGAGTCGGCGGGACACGAGGTGGTCCGACTGACCTCCACCAACTGCGGCCTCACCCGGCCCCATTCCCTGGAACAGTACAACGACCGCCGCTACGACCAGATCTACCACCTGGCCGCCTGGACCCAGGCGGGCGATTTCTGCCTCCGCCACCCCGGCGAGCAGTGGCTCCTCAACCAGCAGATGAACACCAACGTGCTGGCCTGGTGGCAGCAGTCCCAGCCCCAGGCCAAGCTGATTGCGATGGGAACCAGTTGCGCGTACGCGCCCGATCACGAGCTGGCCGAGGAGAACTACCTCGAAGGCCAGCCCATCGACAGCCTGTTCACTTACGCCATGACCAAGCGGATGCTCTACGTGGGCCTGCTGGCCCTGCGGAGGCAGTACGGGCTGAGGCACTTGTGCCTGGTGCCGTCGACGCTCTATGGGCCGGGCTATCACACCGACGGCCGGCAGATGCACTTCGTCTTCGACCTCATCCGGAAGATCATGGCCGGCAAGCTCCTGGGCACGCCGGTCGTGCTCTGGGGCGACGGCTACCAGCGCCGCGAGCTGGTCTGGCGCGACGACTTCGTGCACGTCGCGATGCGCCTGGCCGCTTCGGCCGACAACGAGCTGGTCAACGTCGGGGCGGGCGAGGAGCACACGATCCGGCACTTCGCCCGGCTGATCTGCGAGCGCATCGGGTTCCCCTTCGAGAAAATCGTCTTCGACACCAGCCGCTACGTCGGCGCGCGGACGAAGTGCCTCTCGATCCGCAAGCTCCGGGCGTTCCTGCCCGAGCTGCGGCTCACGCCGCTGGCCGAAGGGCTCGACCGCACGATCGAGTGGTTCTGGTCCGAGCGCGATCGGATCCTCAAGCCGCCCTTGGCGGCCTCGGCCCAGGGAAAGGACGCCGCATGATCATCACGCAAACGCCGCTGCGGATCAGCTTCCTCGGGGGAGGCACCGACTACCCGGAGTACTTCCTCCGCTACGGCGGGGCCGTGCTGGGCACCGCCGTGGACAAGTCGGCCTACTTCTCCATGTCCCGGTTCTACAGCCGGCTGTTCGACTACTCGATCCGCATCGCCTACCGGCAGGTCGAGTGCGTCCGCTCGATCGACGAGCTGCAGCACGGCCCCTTCCGCGAATGCCTGCGCTGGGCCGGCGTGACGCAGGACATCGAGATCAACCACGCCGCCGAGCTGCCGGCGTTCACCGGGCTGGGCTCCTCCTCGTCGTTCGTGGTCGGCCTGCTCAACACGGTCTACGGCTTCCGGCAGAAGACGGTCACGCCGCTGGACCTGGCCTACGAGGCGATCGAGCTCGAGCGGACCGTGCTCAAGGAGTCGGTCGGCTGCCAGGACCAGACCCTGGCCGCGGTCGGCGGGTTCAACCTGATCGAGTTCCACGGACTGCACGATTTCCGCATCCATCCCGTCCCCTTCACCCAGCAGCGCCTCGAAGAGTTCGAGGGGAACCTGCTGGTCCTCTTCACCGGGATCAAGCGCCGCGCGGAAGAGCTGGCGGCCCGGCAGGTGCAGCGGGTCAACCAGAACCTCAACCGCCTGGCCGGACTGCGTGCCCTGGTCGACGAGGGCTATGACGTCCTGGCCGGCTCCGGCAGCCTCAGCCGCTTCGGCACGCTGCTGCACCGCGCCTGGCTTTACAAGCGCGAGCTCGACCCGGCCATCACCAACCCGACCATCGACGCGATCTACGACGCCGCCATGGAGGCCGGGGCCCTGGGCGGGAAACTGCTCGGGGCCGGCGGCGGCGGGTTCCTCTTGTTCTTCGTCCCGCCGGACCGCCAGCCCGCCGTGCGCCAGCGCCTGGTGCACCTCCAGGAGGTCGAGTTCAAGACCTGCGCCCCGGGAAGCCACGCCATCCACTGCGGCACGCAGCGCCAGTTCCTCCCCGGCGACGCCGCATTCCGCCGCGCCGCTTGACAAAGGAAAAGAAAGATTCACCACGGAGACACGGAGAACACGGAGGAAGAAAAGAAGTAGGGTGGGACGAAGTCCCACCGATGGGCAAGTAAGTCCCGCCGATCGGCAGGTGTCCGTCGAGCCATGGTGGGACTTCGTCCCACCCTACCGTCTCCCGACCATCTTCCCCCTTTTTCCTCCTCCGTGCTCTCCGTGTCTCCGTGGTGTATCCACCCGTTGAACCGCTGAGCGACCTTTGCCATGCCCATTCATCCCCTATCCACCCTGCCCGTCCTGATCCTCGCCGGAGGTCTGGGGACGCGGCTGCGGCCGGCGGTGGCCGGCCGGCCCAAGGGGCTGGCGCCCATCGGCGAGAAGCCGTTTCTGGAGATCCAGATCGAGCTGTTGCGCGAGCAGGGGGCCGACCGGTTCGTGCTCTGCGTGGGCCATCGGGCCGAGCAGATCCGGGAGCATTTTGGCGACGGCTGGCGCTGGGGCGTGCGCATCGAGTATTCCGTCGAGACGGGAGAGCTGTTGGGCACGGCCGGGGCCCTGAAGCTGGCCGAAGCCTGGTTCGACCCCCAGGCCCTGGTGCTCAACGGCGACACCTACTTCGCCCTGGACTACGGCCGGCTGGTCGAGCACCATCGGGCCGAGTGGCGGGGAGCCGGCGTCCTGGCCACGATCGCCCTGGCCCACGCCCCCGACGCCTCCCGCTACGGCAGCGTGCAGTTGGATGCTCAGGAGCGGTACCTCGTCGGGTTCCTGGAAAAGGAGGCTTCCGGCGGACGGACCTCCGGCTGGCTCAACGCCGGGGCTTACGTATTGCAGCGCGAGCTGATCGACCGGGTTCCGGCGGGCCGGCCCGCCTCGCTCGAGCGTGAGGTGTTTCCCGAGGTCCTCCGGGCCGGCGGGCGGATCGCGGCCTTCACCAGCCGGGAAGCATTTCTCGACATCGGCACGCCCGCTGGATTGGACCACTTCGCGGCGCACTACGCCCGGCTGCGCGGGGGTTGGCAGCCGGCCTCGCAAGCGGCGGCACACTGAGGACACCCCACCCATGCAAACCCGAGCGGCGGCGTTTCTCGACCGCGACGGCGTGGTGATCGAAGAGGTCAACTACCTCTCCTCCCCGTCGCAGGTCCGCCTGCTCGATGGCGCCGCGGAGGCGATCGCCCGGCTCAACCGGCTGGCCATTCCGGTGGTCGTGGTGACCAACCAGGCCGGCGTGGCCCACGGTTACTTCCCGGAGTCGCAGATTGCCGAGGTCCACCGGCACCTGGACGTGCTGCTGGCCGCGCAGAATGCCCGCATCGACCGCTACGAGTATTGCCCCCATCACCCGGCCGCCACGATTGCCGGCTACCGGGTCGCGTGCGAGTGCCGCAAGCCAGCCCCGGGCATGCTCCTCCGCGCGGCCGCCGCGTGCGGCCTCGACCTGGGCCGGTCCTGGCTGGTCGGCGACAAGCTCAGCGACCTGGAGGCCGGCCTGCGTGCGGGCTGCCGCGTGGTGCTGGTCCGCACCGGCTACGGCCGCCAGACGGAAACATCGCTCGATCGGCTCGCGCCGGCACGCGTCGCCGTCGCCGCCGACCTGGCCGAGGCGGTAGAACAGTGCATCGCTTTTCCGATTGCCACGATCCGAGCGGCGTAGGGGAAGGTCTCTCGCAAGAACGCAAAGACGCAAAGGAAGAGGCCAAACGACAAAGCTCACCACGGAGACACGGAGAACACGGACATAAAGAAAGAGGAAGGTTCAGGGTCCGTATTGGCCGTGAAGAAGACGCGGTGAGAGAGAGTTCCAGCAGATGAGCCACCAGCCGCCAACTCTCAGGGGGCGATCGGAGGTCCACCATCCTCGAACCATCATCCTTGAACCTTCTTCATCTTCCCATTCTCTGTGTTCTCCGTGTCTCCGTGGTGAATAGTTCTCTTTTCCCCGCCAACGACCGATGAAAGCTAGTCTCGCATCCCGTTGCCGTCGCCTGATCCTCTGGGGCCTAAAGCAGGGGCTTCAGCTTGGGGCGAAGCTCACCGGGCGGAGATTCGCCTGCCAGTCGCTGTCCGGCATGGTGCGGGACGGGCTCTTCGTCAACTCCGACATGACCGTGAGCTGCAACTGCCAGGACGTCGACGGCAGCGGCCAGTTGGGCTGTCTCCGGGAGACCTCCCTGGAAGAGCTTCTCTCGGGCCAGATTGCCGGGCGGTTCCGCCGCGAGCTGGCCGACGGAAGACTGCCGGTGAGCCGGTGCCCGGGGTGTTTTCACCTGCGCATGGTGCCTCGGGCCGTGGCAACGGCCCGGGCGAGCCACTTCCGCCTTCCCGTCGGGCTGAGCGTGGAGAACACCGTGCTGTGCAATCTCCGCTGCCTCGGGTGCTGCCGGGAGGAAGTGCTCCGGACGCGCCAACGGGGGCACGCGCTGGGGCTGGACGACGTGAGGATCGTCGCCGAGACGCTGGCCCGATTGCACGCCGCCTACTGCGGCTACTACAACCTCGGCGAGCCGTTCCTCTCCCGCACGATCGGCCGCGAGCTGGGACTCCTTCGGCGGCACAATCCGCAGATGGAGGTCCTGATCTCCACGAACGGGCTTTTGGTCGACAGCGACGAGAAGCGCGAAGCTGCCCTGCTGGCCGACCACGTGCTCTTCTCGATCGACGGCATCGACACGCCGATGGTCCGCCGCTACCAGCGGGGAGGCGATTTTGACCGGGCGTACGCAAACATGCGGCGTTTGGTGGAGTTCCGCAACGGGCGCGGTTCTGCCCGGCCGTGCATCTACTGGAAATACGTGGTCTTCCGCTGGAACGACCGGCCGGCCACGATCCGCCGGGCGATCGAGCTGGCCCGGCAGGCGGGGGTCGACTGCCTCCAGCTCACGTTTGCCCGGAATCCGCTCTGGGGGATCTCCTGGCGGTTCCTGTTGGCGCCGTGGTTTCGCTCGCTCGGAGTGGGCGGGGGATGGCGGTTCCGCAACGTGTGGTTTTCCGAGCCGGTCGAGATCGGCAGTTATCCCAGGCCGGCCGCCGCGCCGACCGAGATACAAGCCGCGTGAGGGATCAAGAAAGTCTCTCGCAAAGGCGCAAAGGCGCGAAGAGAAGACCGGAGGGAGTCTCTCGCAAAGGCGCCAAGGCGCGAAGAGAAGACCAAGGAGAAGACCAAGAGGAAGAATGAACGGCAGAGTCGCAGAGAGGCGGAGAACGTGTCCTTTTCCTTTCGCTCTTCTTGTCTGTCTTAGCGCCTTGGCGCCTTTGCGAGAGGCTTCTTTGTCGTCCCTTTCGCTCTTCTTGTCTGTCTTAGCGCCTTGGCGCCTTTGCGAGAGGCTTCCTTGTCGCCCGGATGCATGCACTGCTAGCACTGCACGGGAGTGCTGGCGATATTGGCCTTGTCACCCTCAGGGGTTTGAAGTATAGCTCCTCAACGAAAATCCCGTGACACGTAGAGAAAGGGGGGAAGGGGGTAGTGCCGCAACCGAGGGGGATGGTTGGCCGGCATGGAAACCGGGTCCATCCCGCCCGTCTTACCCGGAATTCATGTTTCTTTCCCGCACGCTCTCGCAGCCGGTCCCGGAGGACTATCCGAGCAGCCTGGCCCAGTCGGGCCCGCACCGCCCGGCCGTTGCGCCCCGGCCGGCTTTGCTGGCCGGGCTGGTGCTCTTGTGCCTGATTCCGCGGGCCTGGGTGGCGGTGCAACACGGCGGCATCTGCCCGGACGGGGTGTTGTACATCGATCTGGCCAGGGCCCTGGAGGCCGGGGACCTTCAGGCCGGACTCCGGGAAATGCAGTTGAACACGTTTCCCGTGATCCTCATGGTGTTGCACCGCCTGGGGCTCGACTGGCTCGTGGCCGGCATGGCCTGGAACGTCGTGGTGGCGAGCCTGGTGGTTCTGCCGATGTACGGGTGGGCGCGGCGGCAGTTCGACGACCGCGTTGCCTGGGTGGCCTGTGTGCTCTACGCCGTACACCCCGGGCTGATCGTCTGGAGCTGCGAGCTGATCCGGGACCCGACGTTCTGGCTGCTCTTCATGCTGTCGCTCTACCTGCTGTGGCGGGCGGTGACGGAGGTTCGCATCGTGCTGTTCGTGGCGGCCGGGCTGGCGATGACGCTCTCCTGGCTGACCCGGTTCGAGGGGCTGTTCTTGTTCATCCCGCTGGTGCTCTGGACGTTCTGGCGCTGGCGAGCCCTGAGCACGGCTCGTGGCCGGCTGATCGCGGGGGCCGTGCTGTGCGTGGGGGCAGTGCCGGCGCTGCTGGTGGCCGCGAACGTGCTGTTCTTCCACGACGCCCAGCATTTCGCCCTCTCGCGCCTGAGGCCGCTGAGCCTGGTCGACGCCTTCTTCCGCTCGCTTGCCGGGTCGAAGGTGTCGAGTGCGGCGGGGATCGTGCGCGAGGCGGGAGCGCCGGCCGGCTTGCCGCTTTTCGGCATGCTCCGCGTCTTCTTTCCCACGATGACGCGCGGGCTCTCGCCGGCCTTTGCCCTCTTGATGTTCGGCGGACTGTGGGGCTGGCGCCGCGTCTGGCTCCGCCGCGACCACCAGGCCCTGTTCTACACGGCGCTGGCCGTTCTGGCCGGAATCTGGATCAACCTGTGGTACGTCCAGGTCTCCTGCCCGCGCTATGCCTTCTCGATCGTATTGATGGCCTCCGTGTTTGCCGCGCTCGGGGTGCTGGGGCTGACCGCGCGGTGCGTGCGGTGGCTCGAGGGCCGCGGGCTGGGCCTGGGGGTGCAGTCGGCCGCGGCCCTGGGGCCGTTGGCGGCCGTCGCGCTGCTCGGCGCGGCCGGCGTGCTGGCCTCGGACTATTCCTTGCGGCGGACCGAGGTGCAGATCGGGCGATGGATTCGGCAGGAGTATGGACCGTCGGCGCGGGTGGCGGGTCCGGTCGGCATGGCCACCTCGATCGGCTTCTACGCCCAGGCGCAATCGACCACCTTCCCGCACGATCCCGGCGATGAGACGATCGCCTCGGTCGTTCGCGAGTCGAGGCCCGACGTGCTCTTGCTGTACCTTGCCAGGCGCATGAAGCCCGATCGATACGCGGAAGTGATCGGCCAGATGAAGCAGCTCGGACTGGAAACGCTGGCCCGCGATCGCCTCCCGGACGTCACCCAGAGGCTGCACGTGCTGGCCAGGCCGCAGGCAGGCCCCCGGCTGGCCGGCGCACCGGGTGCGCTCCGGGCGAAGGACTATTGAAGGACCGGCATGGGGTGAATCGGACGGCGACATGGTCGAAGTGGCTCTGACGTTTTTCATCACGGCGGCGGCGGCGCTGGTGCTCACCGGGTGGGTAAAGGCCGCTGCGCGTCGATGGGCGGTGGTCGACCACCCGGACGGCCGGCGCAAGCTCCACCCGGCCCCCGTGCCCCTGTGGGGCGGCGTGGCCGTCTACCTGGCGATGGTCCTGGGCCTGGCGGTGGCCCGGCTCGGCTCGTTCGGCACCGGCGAGGCCTTCGACGAGCTGGCCGCGGCCGTGGTGGCCACGGCCGGGATCGTCTGCTTCTTCGGCTGCCTGGACGACTGCTGCCGGCTCGGCGCCCGGTTCAAGCTCCTGCTCCAGTTCTGCGCGGTGCTGCCGGTGGTCATCGTGGGCTACTCGGTCGACACGATCGCGGCGTTCGGCCTGACGGTCGAGCTGGGCTACCTGGGCCCTCCCCTGACGGCGCTGTGGCTGGTCGGGTGCATCAACGCCCTGAACCTGCTGGACGGCATGGACGGCCTGGCCTCGATGGTCGGCATCTCCACGGCCCTGATGATGGGCGTCATTGCCGGCTACATGGGAAACGACTACGTGGCCGTGATCGCAGTGGTCCTGGCCGGGGCGCTTACGGGTTTCGTCGTCCACAATCTCCCCCCGGCGAGGATCTTCTTGGGCGACTCCGGGAGCATGGTCATCGGCCTGGTGGTGGGAATGCTCAGCATCCAAAGCACCTTGAAGACCTCGACGACGCTGTCGATCACCGCGCCCCTGGTCGTGATGACCTTCCCGATGTTCGACACGATGCTGGCGATTGTGCGGCGCAAGCTGACGGGCCGGCGATTCGACGTGGCCGACCGGCAGCACATCCACCACCGGCTCCTGGATCGGGGGATGCACCCGTGGCTGGTGCTTTCGATCATCGGCACGCTGTGCCTGGCCACGGGGGTTGCGGCCACGGTGGCCACCATGGTGCGCAGCGACGCGTTGGCCTGGGCCACGGCCCTGATGCTGATGATTCTCGTGGTCCGGCTGCGGCTGTTCGGGCACCATGAGCTGTCGCTGGTGAGCGGCACGCTTGCGCGGGGGCTGTCGGCGCTGTCGGCCCGGCTGGCTGCACCCGCGCCCGCGTCCGGCTTGCCCGCCGCCGCCGAGCTCGACGCGCTGCCGCCGGCCGCGGTGTGGGCGATGCTCGCCGAGCGCACCCGGCCCTGGCACGTCGGCCAGCTCCAGTTGATCCTCTCCGCCGACGGGCGGTCGCGCTGGCGCCGGCTCTGCGTCGACTCGGCCGGGAAGCACGACGGGGAACGCTCGTGGTCGATATCGGTTCGGGTGCGGCGCGGCGAGGGCCGCTCCTGCGAGCTTCGCGCCGCCGGGCTCGATCCGGCCGCGGCCGAGCTCTCGCCGGCGAGGCTGATGGCCGTGCTCGCCGTCTTCGGAGACTACTTCGCCGATCACCACGAAGAGGTCGCCGGGTTGGCCGAGCTGGATCGCCCGGCGAGCCCCGCCCACAAAGAGGCACTCCCGGGGACCTTAGGAACCGAGCGCCGGGCCGCCTGAGCGGCCTTGCAACAACGACTCCCCTCTCCGCTCGCGGGAGAGGGGCCGGGGGTGAGGGGCCAAAGCCACGAGAACGGACACGCGATGAGGTCTTCCCAAGAGCATTCCACGGCCGCTGCTGACCCGTTCGACGTCGACGTGGGAGTCGTCTACACCTACGAGCGGGAGTGGATGAATCGCCTTCTGTCGACGCTGGCCGGCTCGGCGCACGGCGTGCGCATGCGCGTGGTCCTGGTGGACAATCATTCCGGCGAAGACCTGGGGCGGTGGAAGCAGTACGTCGCCCCCACGATCGTCGAGAAGAACCCGCGCCGCCTGAGCTACGCGGCGAACATGAACCGCGTGCTGCGCGTCTCGTCGGCCCGGTATGTCCTTTTGCTGAACACCGACATGTTCTTCGATCCGCACAACCAGTGCCTCGGGCGCATGGTGCGGTTCATGGACCGTCACCCCGGCTGTGGGGTCGCCGGGTGCCGGCTGTACCGGGGCGACGGCCAGTTCGCCTACCCGGCCAGGCGGTTCCAGACGCTCCCCGCGATCCTCGGGCGCCGCCTGGGACTGGAAAGACTCACCGCCCGCGCCCTGGACGACTACCTCTACCGCAACCGCAGCCCCGAGGACTCCTGGGAGTGCGACTGGCTCTCGGGCTGCTTCCTCATGCTCCGCCGCGAGGCCTTCGAAGACGTGGGCTTCTTCGACGAGGGGTTCGTCAAGTACTTTGAAGACGTCGACATGTGCTATCGCATGGCCCGATCCGGCTGGAAAGTCATGTACCACGGCGGCGCCTACGGCTATCACCTCGAGCGGCGTGCCAGCCTGAACCTCTTCACGCGCGACGCGGCGCGGCACCTCCGGTCCTACCTCCGCTGGCACTGGAAGTGGGGGTTTTCTTACTCGGCCGACCTGCCCCGCCCCGCCGCGGCTTAAGCCGCACTTCTCACCACGGTGTGCCACGGCGCTGCCGCAAGGCAGCGCCGTGCAAAGGGGCTTCGGACGAACACTGCTTCTGCGAAGCAGTGGCACACTTGCCCGGCAGGCAGCGGCCGTGGACTCAGCCTCCCGGCCCTCAGGGAACGTCCAGAAAGACGGGACAGTGGTCCGAGGCGGCAAGGTTTGGACCGACTTTCGCGAATCGCGGGAACTGGAAGGCCACCGGGATCGGGTTGGGGTCGCCATCCTTGCGGCAGTAATAGGTCTGCTTGGGACCCGGTTGACCGTTAGCCAAGCGGCTCCTGAAGGCGATTCCTCGGCGCTCGATCTCGGGCTTTTTCTGCGCGGCCTTGTCCAGGGCGGGCGAAAGCAGCAGATAGTCGATCTGCGATGCCCGATTCTTGGACTTGTACCAGTACGTCCAGCGATCCTCCGGCTGGGAGATGCGTTCCAGGGCATTCACTAGTCCGCAGTTCTTCACCAGCGGCGCGACAGGATCCGAGCCGGGCTCATCGTTCAGATCGCCGACGACGGCGAAGTGGGCCTTCGTGAACTCGGCCCCGGGAAACCGTCGGCGGACAATCGCCCGAACGGCTTCGGCCTGCAGCTCGCGCCGCTCGGCCGCCTTCTTCCGCTCCTCATCCGTGTCGCCCATCTTGGACTTCAGATGGTTGATGAAAAGAGTGATCCGCTTCGTGCCGCTCTTGTTGAATACGACGTCCACCTCCAGGCAGTCGCGAGAGAACAGCCACGGGTCCTTCTTCGTCCCGACGGAACTATGGTCGTCGACGTGCGTGCGGATGTCGGTCAGCTCGTGCTTGGAGAGGATGCCGACGTCGATCTGACGCAGGTCGTGAGAATCGATGACCAGAGCGTAAGGATACGCGTTTGACAGGTGCTCCTGGTTGAAACGGCGAAGGGCCAGAAGGCTTTCGACTTCCTGGACACAGACGATGTCCGGGTAGTCGTCCTTGGTCCCATCGCGGCGCAGCGCCCGGGCGGCGAGGTCCCTCATTTCCGGGGCGAACACCTCGAAACTCCCCGGCAGGTTGGCGGGCAGGTACCCGAAAACCTCGGCCTCTGCTTTGGAAAGCCGGCTCTTTCCCGATCGATCGCCAAAAAAGGTCTTGGCGAATTTGTATCGGAGGAATAGATTGTTCGCGTTGAACGTGCACAGAACATGGCCCATGACTTGGCCTCCCAATCAAGTCGAATCCAATGGACGGTCTCGTGTTCAGACGGCGTAGCCGCGGCTGGTGGGGAGCTGCATGGCGGCGGGATCGATTTGCCTGCCGTCGAAGTACCCCGCCAAAAGCATGCCCACGTCGCCATTGAGCATGCCCGGGTCGACCGTCGCGGCAAGGCGGCGCTGGTTGAGCAGGCAGAAGATGTTCCATTCATCATGGCTGCCCAAGCTGTAGTTGACACTCGCCCGAACCGCATAATACCTGAAGAACTCCTTGCGCAGGTCCTCCCAGTACTCCTGGGGCTTCTTCTTCGCACGGTCGGGCAGCTTGCTGTCGGTCCCGCGCGGCCAAGGGAGATCGTCGAGCGAGTAAGCTTCGCGGAAGTCCGGGTCGCTGGCGAACCTCCGGGCGAAATAGGCTTCCACGCCGGCGGTGACGGTCTGCTGGCCTCCCTGGGTGAAAAAATGCCGCACGTCGGTCGGGCCAAGGAAGTAAAAGGCGTCGAACCGCCAACCGGAATTCACCAGACTTTCGTCCTGCTTTGCCGGACGATCTTCCTTGTCGTCCTCGCAGAGCACCTTGGTCCACATGCGCATGTAGTCACCCCCCTTGGGGTGTCCCATCGCCTCCCTCTCTGCGGCCGTGACGTTCAAGTCGCGTAAGTGGCTCTCGATCAACCCGGTGCCCGCTTTCGATTCCATCTGATACTGAGCCGGGTTCACGATCCAAAACCGCTCGCCCCACTCTTGCAGCAGGCGGCGCTCCGTGTACCGGGCAATGTCGACGTTGGTGCCCGAGTAGCCGCCGCCGCGCGAGCTAATAGGACAGCTCAGATACACAACCAAGCGATCTTCCGCGCGGGCCCGCTCGATGTCCGCTTGGATCAGCTCGATTTGCTTGTTGAAGATGGGCACCCACTGAGTCTGCCATCGGAACGTGATGTCGATTTCGGGTACAGGCTTGCCTTCTTCCATTTTGCCTTCTTCCATTTCAGCGGCCTCCTCGATCGAATTCGACGCCTTGGGATAGGTGGGGGACACCGAGAACAACCGTCACTTCTGCCGGACAAGAGGCCATCGCGGCCTCGGGCCGGCTCTAGAACTCTCCGGTTCGGGCAGCTTCCGCCGCGGAAATCCGCACCGTCTTCTGCCGGCCGGAAAGGCGCTGGTGCACCGTCCGGTTGGCCTCGGGGTTAACCATCAACTCGTTGAACGTCAGCACCGCTTCACTAATGCCCGTCCAACGCAGCACGTCGGGCAATGCAGGACGGTTATTGAAATAACCGGTGAACCTGGCCTGCCCATCTGCATCCGGCGTGGGCACGATGCCACCGGCGGGGCCCGGAGTACCCTCAATCGCCTGCACGGCCTCCTCCCCTTCCAGTTGCAGGATCGTAAGGAGGCGCCCCAGACCGTCCATGTGACCCACGAGCATCGCCATCTCCACCAGTTGGTGGTCCTCCAATCGACGCAGGGCAGCCTGACGCCCCATGCCCGGCGAAGTGTCGAGGAACCGCAGGTGGGCTTGGATCTGTCGCTCGTTCTCCGCGCGCAGTTGATCGCGGAGACCGGTCTCGGCCTGCCAAGCTGAATGCGGGGCGCGCACGACCTGCCCCGTCCAGATCAAGGCCGCTTTCTCCAAGGAACTGAACACGTCGGCAGGGGCCTTCTCGTGTTCGAGGACGTGAAGCGCGGCCTTCTCGGCCCGCCGCAAGGCAAGCTTTCGGGCGTTCTCGCGCTGTTCAGGTGTAAAGTCCACGCGAGGTGCGCGCCCCACCCCATGCTCGTCAAGGTACGTGTTGTAGAGGTACATGGTGTGATGCTCCAACCCGTAACGAGGGCGGAGGATCCGATACACCTTCTGAATCAGCAACTCCTTGAGCCGGCGGCTCACGTACCCGGCGGTCTCCACGCCGTTGCGCCATTCATCCTCGTTGAAGATCAGCGGGAGCGCATAGGGGGCTTCAAACCGGGCCAACTCGCCATGGTGCGCCAAGCAGTACACTAACCCGCCCGGAAAATAGTTGCCGAAGTTCCATCCCCAGGCCCCAACCTGAACGCCGGCGACGGCCACGCCTTTGTCGCGGGTGGCGATGTCGGTCTGGACTTCATAGGAGACCAAGGGGATGCGCCGACCCTTCAGCAGCGGCGCTTCCACCACCACCCGACCTGCGGTAATCGCCTCCAACGGAGGGGAAGGGTCCAAGGGCGGCGGCGTCAGCCTGTTGTCCGGTCTCGAGCCATCCTCAGGCGGCGCACTCAAGCGTTCCAGCTCCGCGCGCACCGAGGCAGGAAGCAAGTCGCTCAGCACGCCCGGCAAGAACTCCTCATCGGGAACGTTCAGGGCCGTGAGGACGTCCCCCAACGCCACGAATTGCAGACAGAGGAAGGCCAGTTCGACCACCTGGGCGTTGATCGTCAGCTCCTGCAGAGAGTCGGGCATCTCGCGTCCGGCCTCGTCGGCGGCCTTGGCGCAAGCCTGCACTGCGGCTTCAGGTGTCTGGCCCTCGAGAAGCGCCATGGCCCAGGCCGCCCGCGCTGCATCCAGTTGCGTGAACCGCCGTTGCCGGTGCTCGTAATGCTCCGCGTTCTCTCGGCGCAGCACCTCACGGAGCTGAGAGTACTGGGCATCGGTATAGGCTTTCGGGTTGCAGCAAAAAGCGTCGGCGAACTCCAACACCGAGCGCTCCAGGGGCGTGAACACCCGCGTGCTGCCGGCATGATCGAGTAACCCCAGGAGCTTCTCGAAATACTGCTGGTCGGATAAGCCGTGTTTGCGGGCCGTGTGCAGTCCGAGCACGGCATGGTGGGTCATGGTATAACGCACGCGGCGCCGCCGGGCGATCAAGTTGATCGCCAGTTCCTTGGCCACCCGGTCCACAAACCCCGACACCTGCACCCCGTTGCGGTACGACGGCTCGTCGAAGATCAGTGAGGTGGAGTAGTTCAATTGCTGCTCGAAGATGCCCGGGATGTGCAGGAAGACCCGGGCCAGATGATTGGGAAACGCGACAGGACTGAGATGGCCGCTCCAGATCCAGTCGGACATGGCCTGCAAGCCCTTCGTCCAGTTGGCGTTGCCGAGGCTGAGGTCGGCGTCGGCCAAGGGTATGGAACAGGGCGGCGGCCGGTCGCCGGCAGTGGCATGGCGGTCGGTAGTCGACATGGCAGTTGCTCTCGCGGGCTGGAATCAAGAAATGGGTTCGGGACGGCCAAAGCGGTCGACGAAGAAGCTCTCCAGCTTCGGCAACCCCATTGGCTCGCGCCGCTGTTGGATCATGCGTCGCAGTTCTTCAATGGCCTTTGACGCCTCGGGCTTGTTCTTCATGCTCTCCGGCAGATTCAACACTCCTCCGTGCTCCGGCGGGGCCAGGCCGCGAACCATGTGCCGCTTGATGACCCGGTGTTGGCGCGTATCGGCAGCGACAGCACCACGCTCCGCGGGATCGGCCGAGAGTGCGGAGCCTTCACCCCGTGTCGAGAGCTGATCCAGCTCGGGAACCAGCACCCAAAGCTGCTGAGCCTGATAGCTGGTAATCGAGCCGGCGAGGTTGGCGAACACGCCACGGTAGTGGCAGTAATCGACGAAGAAGCGAATGTCGTCCAGCGACAGGATCCCGACCTTGGGCATTCCATCGCGAACGTCGAAGCGGTTCAGATCGACCATCGACGGGGACGAGGTGTCCACGCAACATATCTGCGAGGTCTTGCTGAGAATCGACGAGTCGATCATGATCCCGTGGGCACGGGCCGCGGCCGTCGCGTCGACCATCGCCCGAATCACCTCGACGTTCGTCTTCTCCGTCTTGGCGTCGGCCAGGCCGGGGAAAAACTCCGCGTGTGCGAAAGGATCATTGACCTTAACATACGAGTGGTCCGAGTTTTCAGGGAGCACCTGGCGTTGAATCAGCGCACCCAACGACACCTCGGATTGGTCGCGAAACAGGGGCCGGCCCTCGCGGTCCTTGAGCGTCTTCACGGCGTACTGGCACAGGTCGAACGCACCGGGCTCCTTCGGATCGCAGGGCGCGAATTCCCTCAACTCAACCAGCGATCGACGCACGGCGTCCATGTCCTTGCGCTGCCTCCAGGTCACCAGGTCCTGGGCAAACAGCACCGACATCACCTGGGAGTGACTGAATTGCTCCGTGCGATTCAAGGTGAGCACGACCTCCGCCAGGACTTCCGTGAGCAGGTCGGGCTTCATCGCGTCCAAGCCGACCTTGACGATGTTCACCGGGTGCACCCGGGTGCCCATGGAACAGGCCACGCCGATGGCGGCCTGGGCGGCCTTGCCAGCGATTTCGTAAGGCGACTTCTCGATCGCCTGACCCGACGGCGAACGGTCGAACAATAACTGGTCTTCCCCAATGTTCGTAGAAAGCTGCACCTCGAAATCGCGGTGGAAGTCGAGCACCGCATCGCTAATCGCCATGATCTGTTGGGGCTTGATGTTCCCCAGCGCGCTTTTGGGGTCTTCGCTGTCGATGATCCGACCCCCGCCCAGCACTGCTTCTCGCGCCTCCTGTGCGTTGAACACGCTCACCAAGAGCTTTCGATTCGCGAAGCGTTGACTCATGGTCACCCTCCGACAGTAGGAAACGACCGGACGGTCCGCGCAACGTCACGGCCCCCACCCAGCACGTCCCGCGCGGGCTGAAGTGGCTCATGGGACACGTGAAAAGCTTACCTCTCTGCCGACGCAAAAACAATAACCACCTGCGGGGGGTGACGGCTAACCCAATAGGGGATTCCCGTTCCTCCCACTATTGCCACGCTTGGTTCCGCCATCCGTCCAGTCGACGTCCTGGAGTTTCCTCCTCACCGACCCATGAAGCTCGGCGGAGTATTCTGACCGCACGCGGCAAGTGAACGAGAACGGCAACATCAGAGAAGATTAAACGTCCCTGCTTGCATTTGGGGTCCCATCTGCCAGAATGATGCTCACGATCGCGAAATACGAACCAGTGTCCGGCGTGCGGGAGGAAAAACCATGAGAGCAGACAATCCGGGAACCCATGTGGCCCGCTTGGGGGCCGCACCGCGTCCGTGGAAGAAGATCCTGATCGCCCTGGCCCTGATGCCGGGCTGCTTCACGGCCCATGGCGCCGAGAAAGCGGAGAAGACGGCGATCGCCGACAAGACGCTCGTCGCCTGGGTCGCACCGGCCAACCTGACCCAGCGCGGCGGCAGCGTGCTGACCATCGAGAAGCCGGGCGGCACGTTCGACGCGATCGTGCTCGGCGAAATTGCGGCATCGAAATGGATGGCCGGGAGCAACGGGTTCACGCGGACCCAGAAGGACCAGGCAGTCGCCCCGGCCGAGACCGCAAAGGACCCGACGCTGGTGCAAGTCGCCGTCGTCTACAAGGGCAGGCAGATCACCCTCTATCGCAACGGCACGAAATACGCCGACTACGCCGTGGGCAGCCCGGAACGGTTCGGCGGCGACAACCTGGTCTTGATGGGCCTGCGGCACATCGACGCCGGGCCCGACAATCGCTTCTTCACCGGCTCCATCGACGATGCCCGGATCTACGGCGTGGCGCTGGACGCCGGGCAGATCGCGGCGCTCAGGCCGAACCAGCCGTCGGAGCCCAAGCCGTTGGCATGGTGGGATTTTGAGGACGGCCGGGCCACGGACCGGATGAAGCTGTTCCCCACCACCACGCTGTTCGGCGACGCGAGGATCGCCGGCGGCCGGCTCCACCTCGACAAGACCGGCGCGTACCTGATGGCGACCAGGCTGGCGCCGCACGCTTCCCTCGACTTCAGCAACGCCGACAGCGTCGTCCGGGCGCACCGCGAGCGACTGCTCGGCGACCCCTTTCGGCCGGGCTACCACTTCGTCACCCCGGAAGGACGCTGCATGCCCTTCGATCCGAACGGGGCGATCTTCTGGAAAGGCCGGTACCACCTGTTCTACATCTTCCAGGATGCGCGGGGGCACAACTGGGGGCACGCCTCCAGCACGGACCTGTTCCACTGGCGGCACCATCCGACGGGACTGGTCGCCGGCATGTTCAGCGGCAACTGCTTCGTCAACAAGGACGGCCGCCCGACCATGTGCTACCACCAGGTCGGCCAGGGCAACGCCATGGCGGTCGCCGTCGACGACGAGCTGAACCAGTGGCAGAAGCTTCAGTCGAACCCCATCACCCCCAAGACCGCGCCCGGCGATCCGCATCACGACAAGTACCGGTCGTGGGACCCCTACGGATGGCTCGAGGGCAAGACGTACTACGCCATTTTCGGCGGAGAGCGGCCGGGGATCGTCAGGTCCGACGGCCTGGGCGGCCCGTGGAAGTACGTCGGCGACCTCTTGGCCAACACCGTCGAAGGCGTGTCGATTCACGAGGACGTGTCGTGTGCCGATTTCTTCAAGATCGGCGACAAGCGCATGCTCCTGTGCATCAGCCACCGGCTCGGCTGCCGCTACTACCTCGGCGACTGGAAGAACGAGCAGTTTCATCCGACGTTTCACGAGAAGATGAGCTGGGTGGACAACTCCTTCTTCGCCCCCGAGAGCCTCCTGGACGACCAGGGCCGCCGGATCATGTGGGCGTGGATCTTCGACAGCCCCGGGTTCGCCACCCGCATGAGCTACGGATGGTCCGGCACCATGAGCCTGCCCCGGGTCCTCTCGCTCGGCGAGGACGGCCGCCTGCGCATGGACCCGCCGCAGGAAATCGAGAGACTGCGCTACAACGGAAAGAAGAGGGCCAACCTCACGATCAACGCCGATTCCGAGCTGGTGCTCCAGGGCATCGGCGGAAACAGCATCGAGCTGTGCCTCGAGATCAGCGCCGCCGACGCCAGGCAGTTTGGGGTAAAGGTCTGCCGCTCTCCGAAGGGGGAAGAGGAGACTCCCGTCTACTACGACGCGATCGAGAAGAAGCTCAAGGTCGACACCGGCAAGTCGAGCCTGGCCGAAGGGCCGAAGAACGTCGAGGCCGGCCCCCTCGAATTGAAGCCGGGGGAGACGCTCAAGCTGCGCGTCTTCGTCGACAAGTCGGTCGTCGAGGTGTTTGCCAACGGCCGCCAGGCGGTGATGCGGCGAATCTATCCGTCGCGCGAGGACAGCGTCGGGGTGTCGATCTTCTCCAAAGGCGGCCCGGCCCGCGTCGCCACACTCGACGCGTGGGAGATGGCGCCGTCGAACGCCTACTAGTTTAGCGGTGCCGCGATGAAACACGCGTGGGTGGCGGTACTGGCGACAGCGCTTTGTTGCGCCGCGGCGGCCGCCGCCCCCCCGCGCGACGAAATCGTCTCTGCATCGCCCGCGATTGCCGCCGATTCCGCGGTGAGCCGGCTTGTCAATGAGAAGCTGAAGGTCCACGTTTCCGACACGGGCCAACTGCTCCTGGTGGAGAATCGCCTGGCAGGGGAAGTCTACGCCTTGGATTCCGACTCGTTTGAGGTGGATACGGACCTGGGGCTCCTGACGAACCGGGGCGTGAGGCCGATCGAGGTCCGGAGGCGCGACGGCGGCCTCGTCTATCAATTCAGCTTCGACCGCCTCGGCAAGCTCGCCACGGGCAAAGTCGACGTAACCCTTGTCTACACGCTCGGACCGGACAACGGCTTCTTCCGCCGCACCCTGAAGATCGCCAATGGCACTAATAGCACTCCGCTGCGGCTGAAGATCGTGCGCATGGGAAGGACCGTTCTCAAAGAGCCGGCCGATGAGGCCATCCATTACCTGACCTTCTGGATGGCGCCCACGGTCGAATTCATCCGCTATCGCAGCGGCGGGATGTTTACCGGGATCGAGAACCCTTTCTATCGGGCCGACGTGGATGAGAAGGGCGTGGCCTTGAGTTTCGAGCCCGGCCTGATCCTGAACGCCGGCGACGGGTACGAGAGCGAGCCGCAATTCGTCGGAGTGTACAAGAAGTCCGGGGTGATGATCGAGGACAGCGGACGACCCTTCAGGTATCCCAACGGCTCAGGCCACGTGCCGATCGATCGCAACGAGAGCCGGGCCATGCGGGCCTTTGCGCTGGATTACCTCGCCCCAGCCCAAGAGACGCTGCTCAACGTCAACTACCAGTTCTTCCACCCGCTGCCTCAGATGCCGGGCAACGACGGCGACAAGTGGTACTTCCTGAAGGCCATCGACACCTTCGCGGACGTCGGAGGTGACATGATCCTCTTCAAGCCGCTTCATCCCTACCGAAAGCCCGATGCCGCAACGCCCTACTGGAACGTGTTGCCGGCCGGGGAGAACGCCACGGCCCGGCAGATTGCGGACTATGCCCGAGACAAAGGCGTTTCGTACGGGTTTTACATGGGATGCGCCGCGCATGGCGGCGAGGGAAACGCCGGGGGCCTGCCGTTCAGGCCGGACAGACCCGACTGGAAGAAGATGGACGCCGGGGGCCGCCGTGCCCCGGACAACTGCCTTGGCTGCGACGAGTTCTATCAATGGTGGCTGCAGGTGCAAGACAACACCATCAAGAAGTACAAGCTGAGCAATTGGAGCTGGGACCCCAGCCTGGGCTCGGCAATGAACTGCTACGACGAAGCGCACGGCCACGTGGCCGGCAAGGGCGCCTACAAGGGATGGCGACGATGCATCGAGCTCACCGGCCGCCTGAAGCAGGGCAACCCGGGGCTCTTCATTCAGGGCTTCTACGGCACCAAGCATTTTGGCCTCTGGGGCCTGAAGCACACGGACCAGCACGAAGTCTACAACGAGCAGACTGCCTGCGTATGCACTCACCACACCCAGATCAGCGACGATCGGCAGAACGCCGACGGACTCCGGTTCCAGAACTACTGGTGCATGCGATTCCGCTTCCTGCCGGCCGTTATCGGACACGGGCTGGTGCATCGCATGAGCGAAGGCTCCTTCGATCGCGAGCTGACGAAGGCGTGGGATTTCTACGGGTGGCGCTACAGCCTGATGTCTTCCCTGGCCGTCAGCGGATCCATCATGCCGGCCATCCTCCCCTACGAGAGCGACCTGGTCCCGGGTTACCGGGAGTTCTACCGGAAATGGACCCGCTGGGCCAAGGAGAACTTCGATTATGTCCGCTACACCGAGCCCTTCGGTGAGCAGGTCCAGCCGGGAGCGGTCGACGGCTACGCGCGGATCAAGCGCGATCACGGCTTCGCCTTCCTCTTCAACGGCAATCCCCGCCCGTCGCAGATCGTTTTCGAAGTCGGAGACGAGATCAACCTCCAGGAAGAGGGAGAGTACGAGCTCGTGGAGATCTATCCCGCGGAGGCTCCAACGATCGTGCTCGACGATCGCGGCAATTCACTCTTTACCCGGGGGCGGAAGGCCAGCCTGACGATCCCCGCCAATGACTGCAAGCTGCTCGAGTTGCGACGCGCCGCCAAAGCCGACGGGCCCGTCCTGGTCGGCGTTTCCGGCGAGGTCAAGCTCGTCGGAGAACGCATCGAAATCACCGCAGTTCGGGGAAAGCCGGGCCACGTCTACCCGCTTCGCGTCCGCGTGCCGGCTGCGCATCGCGTGACGGCCGTCAAGGTCAACGGGGTCGAGCAGGCATTCTCGCGCACCGGCGGGGAGGTTCAACTGAACGTTCAATTCGCCGGCGATGCCTGCGTGCGCGAGCTGGACCATTGGACGAAGCCCGACGGCAGCGCGCTCGGATTCCCCTACCACGACAGGCACGAAACCCTGGAAATTGCGACCACGTTCCGAATCGACAAGGAGGCGATTGGGCTCCTGGAGAAGGCAAGGCCAAGGAACTTCGCCGAAATGGGCCGGAAGATTGCCGGCTGGCAGGCCAGCGGGCAAGACTCCTATAGCTATCACAACTTCACCTGCTGCCGGCCCGACCGCTTGTGGCTGATCGTCCCCTTTACCCTCCAGCGAGTCGGCGACGTCAAGGTCACCATCAACTCCAAGGACCCGGGGACGCTCATGAAGCACGATCGCCACGGCCACAGCTTCTACGTCGACGTAACCGACCTCGTGAATTACGGCGCGGACAACAAGATCGCCATTTCCATGCGGAGCCTGGAAGCGAACGAGTTCATGGGCCCGTTTCTGATGTATCCGGAGGAAGGGGCGGCGACCCGGGTGCTGCCAGGGCCGAGCAGGCCGAGCAGGCCCGTCGTGTACACGCGATCGTTGATTCCACGGGGTCCGCCCCGGTACGGCAAGGGTGCGAAACGCCCCGTCGTCACCGAGGCAAGGGTCACCGGCAACGTGACGCTGGGCAAGGGGACCCAACTTCGGGTCAAGATCGATCTCCCGCCCGACGTGGCTCACGAAGTCAAGTACACCGAATCGGGCTTTCCGTGGATGGGCATTCACGATCTGGCGTACAACAAGGACCTCCGGTGCTGGACGGCCGAGGTTGTGCCCGGCAACCGGGCGAGCATCCAGGAGAGCGAGTACATTTACGTCTGGGCGGTCGGGCGCGATGGCTTGCAGAGCGATTACTATCCGGTCAAAGTCGGCTGGGATTTCAAGTAGTGCGTTAGCGGGGGAGTACGAGCATGAAGACCGGCATCAGGCGTCGGATGGGGGCGGCGGCACTGGCGGTCCTGGCGATCGGCCGGATCGCGGGCGGGGTATTGGCATCGGAGAAGTCGCCCCCTTCGACCGCTTCGCCGCTGGCGCAGGGTTTTCTCAATCCGCCGGACTCGGCCCGGCCCTGGGTCTACTGGTTCTGGCTCAACGGCAATATCACGCGGGAAGGGATCACCGCCGACCTTGAGGCCATGAAGCGCGTCGGCATTGGCGGCGTGCTGATCATGGAGGTCGACCAGGGGGCGCCGCTGGGACCCGTCGCATTCATGGGCCCCAAGTGGCGGGAGCTGTTTCGGCACGTCGTCGCCGAGGCCGGACGGCTCGGGCTGGAAGTGAACATGAACAACGACGCCGGCTGGAACGGCAGCGGAGGACCGTGGGTCAGGCCCGAGCAGTCGATGCAGAAGATCGTGTTCAGCGAGACCGCCGCTTTGGGGCCCAACCGGGTCGAAGCGGTCCTGCCCAAGCCGGAGGCGGTCGCCGGATACTACCGCGACGTCGCGGTCCTGGCGTTTCCCTCGCCGGGCGACTATCGCATCGACAACGTCGAGGTGAAGGCCGCCTACAAGATCGGCTATCCCGGTCCGGCCGCCTCGAAGGACCTCCCGGCCGCGATGGTCATTGACCAAAGCAAGATCGCCGATCTTACCGCGCGCATGGACGAGCAAGGCCGGCTGGTCTGGGAGGCCCCGCCCGGTAAGTGGACGGTCCTGCGGCTTGGGCACACCAGCACGGGCGCCGAGAACGCGCCGGCGCCGGCCAGCGGGCGTGGCCTGGAGTGCGACAAACTGAGCAAGGAGGGCGTGGAGGCGAATTTCAACGGCATGATGGCCCGGCTCATTGCCGACGTGGGCCCTGCCGCCGGAAAGGCCCTGGCGGCCACGCACGTCGATAGCTGGGAAAACGGCTCGCAGAACTGGACGGCGCGGATGCGCGCCGAGTTCCAGGCCCGCCGCGGCTACGACCTGCTGCCCTACCTGCCGGTGATGACGGGCCGGGTGGTCGGCAGCCTGGAGATCTCGGAGCGGTTCCTGTGGGATCTTCGGCGCACCGTCTCGGAGCTGGTCGTCGAGAACTATGCCGGCCACTTGCGCGACCTGGCGCACCAGCGGGGATTGCGGTTCACCATCGAGGCCTACGGCAGCCCCTGCGACCACCTGCCCTATGCCGGACAGTGCGACGAGCCGATGGGCGAGTTCTGGGTCGGCGGCGGGGCCATGAACACCTGCAGGGGCATGGCCTCGGCCGCCCATACGTACGGCAAGCCGATCGTCGGCGCGGAGGCGTTCACCGCCGCCGACCAGGAGCGATGGCGCGACCACCCGGCCACGATCAAGGCCCTCGGCGACCAGGCCTTCTGCGAAGGGATCAACCGCTTCGTCGTCCACCGCTACGCGATGCAGCCCTGGCTTGATCGTCGTCCCGGCATGACGATGGGCCCATGGGGAACGCACTACGAGCGGACGCAAACGTGGTGGGACCTGACGCCGGGTTGGCACCAGTACCTCGCCCGCTGCCAGTTCCTCCTGCGCCAGGGGCTTTTCGTGGCCGATTTGTGCTACCTCGAATCCGAGGAGCCGCCGCAGGGCTTCCACGAGCATCCCCACCAGGGCTACGGGTGGGACCAGTGCTGCCCGGAGGTCGTGCTCACGCGCATGGAGGTCCGGGACGGCCGGCTGGTGCTGCCCGACGGCATGAGCTATCGGCTCCTGGTGCTTTCGGACGCGCGGGCGATGACGCCGCCGCTGTTGCGCAAGATCAAGGAGCTGGTCGAGGCCGGGGCTACGGTGGTCGGGCCGCGCCCGCTGCGGTCGCCGAGCCTGAGCGGCTATCCCGACTGCGACGCGGAAGTCCGGCGGCTTGCCGGCGAGGTCTGGGGCAACTGCGACGGGCAGTCGGTCCGGGAGCACCGCCTGGGACGGGGGCGCGTCGTGTGGGGACCGGCGCCGGAGAAGGTCCTGGCCCAATCGGGTGTCGGGCCCGATTTCACCAGCCGTGCCCGGCTGCGTTTCATCCATCGCCAGGTGGAGGGCACGCACGTCTACTTCGTGGCGAACCCGGCCCCGCACCACGTGATGACCGCCGCGACGTTCCGCGTCAGCGGCAAGAGCCCGGAGTTCTGGTGGCCTGAGAGCGGGCGCATCGAGCCCGCGGCAATGTTCCATCCGCAGGACGGCTCGACCAGCGTATTCTTGACCCTGGGGCCGAGCGGCTCCGTGTTCGTCGTGTTCCGTGAGCCTGCCCGGCCTGGCGACCCGGTAGTGGCCTTGGCTCACGAGGGCAAGCCGCTGTGCTCGATCGCGGAGCCGGCTTTGAAGATCGTCGTCGAGAAGGCCGCCTACGGCGTGCCGCAGGATCCCAATCGCAGCCGCGACGTGCGTCAGAAGATCCAAGCCAAGGTCGACGCCGGCGACTCGAGCTTTCCCGTCACCGACGCGGCCGCGGGCGACGATCCGGCCCATGGCATGGTGAAGACGCTGGTCGTCGAGTACACCGTGGGCAAGAGGCGGTTCACCGTCAAGGGGCAGGACGGCGACACGATTCACCTGGGCGACGAGGCGCTTAGAATCGCCGTCCAGAAGGCCGTCTACGGCGTGCTGGGCGACCCGAAGCGGATTCGCGACGTGCGGGCCAGGGTCCAGCGCATCGCCGACGCGGGCGAGAGCAGCTTCCAGGTGGCGCGCATGGCGGCCGGCGACGACCCGGCCTTTGGCATCGTCAAGACGCTCGTGCTGGAATACCTGGTCGACGGAAAACGGGTGACGGCAACCGGCACCGACCCGGAGACGGTTCTCCTGGCCCCGCTGGAGGAATCGCAACGCGTGGCGGAGGTCCGCCGCGGGGCCGACGGCCGGTTGTGCGTCGAGGCGTGGCAGCCCGGTCCGTACGAGGTGCGGCTGGCTTCCGGGCAGAAGCGGCGCGTGGTGGTGGCCAAGCTGCCCGCGCCGCTGGAAATCGCCGGGCCGTGGGACGTGTCTTTTCCGGCCAACGGCGGCGCCTTGCAGAAGGTGACGTTTCCGCAGCTCATTTCATGGAGCAAGCACCCGAATGCGGGCGTGAAGTACTTCAGCGGCACGGCGGCGTATCGTGCTACGCTCGTTGTCCCACCCGGCACGCTCACCCGTCAGCGGCGACTCTACCTCGACCTGGGCGGCGTGCAGGCCATCGCGCAGGTGAAGCTCAACGGCAAGGACCTTGGGGTGCTGTGGAAACCGCCCTTCCGAGCCGATGCGACCGGCGCTCTCACCGCCGGCGAGAACCGACTGGAAGTGCTCGTGACGAATCTCTGGCCCAACCGGTTGATCGGCGACGAGCAACTCCCGGAGGACAGCCAACGAAACGCCGACGGCACGCTCAAGGCGTGGCCGCAGTGGCTCCAGGAAGGGAAGCCCAGCCCGACCGGCCGCCACACGTTCACCTCGTGGCGCCTTTGGAGGAAGCCCGACGCCTTGTTGGAATCCGGACTGTTGGGTCCGGTGCGGGTGATCCCCACGGAGATGGCCGGCATCGATTGAAAGCTGGCCGCGGAGTCCATCCGCATGCAACTCGGGGAGGGCAGGAAGCGGGGGCGAGAACCCGAAGCGAAACGTCCGGTGGTGGCGACGGCTGCCTTCCGTGGAGGCAGGAGGGGATAGAGCCCCCCGCCAACGGTTTTGCGGATCCGGTATCGCGCCTCGTTGAAAGAGCGGGAGAACCTCGATATAATCATTCGTACTTTCCCGGTTCTGTAGCATGAGGTCGTGCTATCCTGAACGCGCCCGGGCGTTTATCGTTTTCCTTGGAGGCGGACGATGAGTTGTGGCTCGCGCGGTGAAATCGCGCGTCGCATCACGGGTTACGACGTGATTCGGATCGCGCTGGCGATTCTTCTGCTGACCGCCGCCGGACTCAAGGCGTACCAGTTGGCTACCGAACCGGTGACCGGAAGTGGTTTTCTGGACTCCCGCAGGGTGTTGATCGTCGCGGTCGAGCTCGAATTGTTGTTCGGGCTTTGGCTGGTAGCGAACGTTTGGCCCAAGCGGACGTGGGCCGCGGCTCTGGGTTGCTTCGGCCTGTTTGCCTGCGTCTCGCTTTACAGGGCGCTCTTGGGATATTCGTCGTGCGGGTGCTTCGGCCGCATCTCGGTCAACCCATGGTACACCGTAGGCCTGGACTGTGCGGCGTTGGCGGCCTTGCTCCGATTCAGGCCGCGCGAAGCGGTGCTGCCGGATTTGCCCCGGCGGTTGCGGCAACGAACGATTCTGATCGCGGTGGGTCTGGTCTGGATGTAACCGTTCACACCCCGGAAAGCAATGAAGGCGAGGGCTGGTGGGCGAGATGAGCTTCGACAGCGTTGGTCACAAAGGCAAAGGCGTTGCGGCGC
>Ga0315290_10000119_pt1 | contig 45640 bp, 38 predicted proteins | sample YL17G12_0_MG_FD_203627 | JGI IMG/M metagenome (GOLD analysis project Ga0315290, IMG submission 203627) | Sediment microbial communities from Yellowstone Lake, YNP, Wyoming, USA - YL17G12_0 | ecosystem: Environmental > Aquatic > Freshwater > Lake > Sediment | place: USA: Wyoming | collected... | reverse complement strand
TGTAGGGGTAGTTGTAGGGTGGGACGAAGTCCCACCGACGAAGCGGTCAGCCGTCAGCGATCAGCCGAGGCTGGTGGGACTTCGTCCCACCCTACCGTCTGTCTACTGTCTGCTGTCTCCCGTATTCTTCTGCGTTTTCCTCCGTGTTCTCCGTGCCTCCGTGGTGAGCCTCTCTTGTCATTACCGGCGCAGGGCCAAAAGCTCGTCGAGCATTTGCTGTACGGTGGTGATCACCCGGGTGTTGCCGCGGTACATGGTCGAGGCGAGGATCAGGTCGATGAGGTTTCCGCCGATGTCGCTGTTCGACAGCTCCACGGCCCCGGCGATGATGCTGCCGATGCCCTGGCTTCCGGGGTCTCCCTCGACGGGCAGGCCGGAGTTCACCCCGCCGGCGAAGAGGTTCTGGCCGCGCTGTTCGAGGCCGTTGGGGTTGGCGAACCGCACCAGGCGGATCTGGCCCAGGTCGCGGCTGGCGCCGTTGGAGAACACGCCGGTGATCTTGCCGTCTTCTCCGATGATGAAGCTGGTCAACACGCCCGGGGCGGAGCCGTCCTGGCGCGACACGGCCAGGTTGCTCTTGGCGGTGGCGGTGGTGGCCAGGCCGGAGATCTCGTTGAAGTTGAGGTTAAGCGACAGCGGATCGACCGAGGGGAAGCCGTCGCGGTGGATGTTCACGGTCGACTGGGTGGCGGACTTGAAGTTGCCGGACTTGTCGAAGGCGATCGTGCCGGTTCCCACGGCGATTCCGGCGGGGTTTTGGGGCGTCGGGGCGTTGTCCGACGAGTCGGCGAACCAGCGGTAGGTGGTCTCCGTGCTGCTGCGCCCTTCGAGCACCATGGTGACGCGGAGCCCCAGCGGAATGCCCAGCGTGTCGTAGACGATCGTGTCGGTGACGGCGCTCTCGCCGACGGCCGTCTGGACGCTCCCCCAGGGGAGGTTGATCGTTGCCGAGACGACGTGTCCGCCGGCGTCGGTGTAGACGAGGTTCATGCCGGCCATCTCGATGCCGATGGCGTTGTCGACGCCGTTGTTGCCCGTGAGCACGATGCGCCCGGAGGTGTCCACCGTGCCACCCGGCGCCGCGTCGATCCCGGGAACCGAGGTCTCGCTCTGGGGGATCGGCACAATGGGGTCGGCCGTGGTGGGCTGAATGCCCATGGCGTCGGTCATGAAGTCGATCAGGTCCTGCACGGTCGACGTGGCGGAGATCGTAAGCTCCTTGGTCGTCAGGGTCACCCCTCCCTTCTGCCCGGCGAACTGGAGCGTGCCGAGCTGGAAGACGTTGGTGAACCCGGCGCTGTCGCGGCTGAGCACGTTGGTCAGGAGGGTCCCGGCCTCGATCTTCGGGCCGTCCAGGTCGATCTGGGGCCTGGCGGCCAGGACGGTGTCGGAGAGGTTGTCGGTCAGGGTGAAGGTCGGGCTGAGATCGGTGAATTCGCCGACGAAGTGGAACTCGCTGTCGTTGGTCGAGAGCGACCGGTAGACGCGTCGCACCACCCAGCCGTCGCCCGGCGTCGGCGTGGGAAGGTCGTCCAGCAACACGCGCCCGTTGACCACGTTGACGGTGCTGTCGGTGGTGTCGAGGAACGGCCGGCTCTCGATGCCCACGCCCGGTCCGCCGGCCGACGTGGCGTAGGTCATGTAGTAGCGGTATCTCCCGCTGATGCGGGTATCGTTGAGCTCGGGCCGTGCCTCGGCCGTGACGTTGTCCAAGATGTCGGTGTAGGTGAGCGTGCCCACGGCCACTTCCTCGATGAAGTTGTAGGCGGCCGGTCCCGAGGTGTCGCGCCGGTAGATGCGGAGGAAGTTGTACGCCCCGGCGGGCGTGGGGTCGGCGGGGAGGTTCTGTAGCAGCACCGAGCCGTCGCCGGCGCCTACCGTCACGGTGACGGCCTCGGAAGGGGTGCTCTCGCTGAAGGCCGGCGGCGTCGCCGGGGGAGGCGGCAGGTAGGCGCGGTTGCCGTAGACGAGCCGGTACTCGTAGGTGTTTCCCGGGGTCATGCCCCCGCCGGCCTGGCTGGTGCCCGTGGTCATCGCCCCGCCCACGTTCGGCGAGACCGAGGCGACGGCCTCGGGGTTGGCGGCCGGGGCCGAGTAGTACCCGTTGCTGAGCACCTCGGTGCGGATCTGCTCCGCCTTGGTGGCGATGTCGCCGGTGGGGGAGAGCTGGCCTTCGAGGTAGACGTTGTTGGTCGCCTGGGCCACGGCGGCCGAGCCTAGCGGGATCGTCACCGGCTGGAGCGTGGTCCGCTGGATCTGGAACTGGTCGTTGGTCCCGAAGCCCAGCACCCGGTTCCCGGTGATCGTCGTGATCTCGTTGGAGGCGTTGATCTTGAATACGCCGTTTCGGGTGTAGAGGTGATCGCCGGTGAGCCCCTCGACGATGAAGAACCCGTCCCCCTGGATGGCCATGTCCGTGGGATTCGAGCTGATCTCGATGGTCCCCTGGCTGAAGTTCGGGGTGATGTCGGCGACCATCGTCCCCAGGCCGGTCTGGCGAGGGTTCGTGCCGCCGGAGTTGTCCGTGGGGCTGGAGCCGAGGCTGAGCGTCTGGAGGAACTGCGTGGCGAAGTTCGCCTGCGACGCCTTGAAGCCCGCGGTGTTCGAGTTGGCCAGGTTGTTGCCCACCACGTCGATCGTGGTTTCGGCCGCCGACAGGCCGGTCAGCGCCGTGCTGAGTGCCGATGCGAGACCCATAGTCTATCTCCCTCTCCTGGTGCGGAGAACTGATTAACCCTTTCGATCGTCCTCGCCTGGTTACGACTTCGCCCCCTCGGGGAAAATCTCCCCGACGTTCTTGAGGCTGACGGTCTTGTCGCCGACGTGCAGCGTGGCCTTGCCCTCGGCCACCGACACCTTGTCGACCTTGCCGGTCACCGGGCTCGATCTGTCGTCCAGGCCGCTGATCGTGCGGCCCAGCAGGCTGCTCGCCGTCGACACGTTCTGGCCCAACAGCACGGCTTCCAGGGTGCTCGTCAGCCGGGTGCTCGACTCGATCGCCCGAATCTGGCTCACCTGCTGGAGGATCTCGGCGTTGTCCATCGGGCTCATCGGGTCCTGGTTCTGGAGCTCCGTCACCAGCAGCTTGATGAACGTATCGAGGTTGAGGTCCTGGAAGGCGTCGTGGTTGGGGGCCTGGGCGCCCTGCTGGCCCTGGATGGCGTTGAGGCTGGCGGTTTGCATCGTTTGGCTCCTCGGGTCGCGCCTGGAAATCGTCTTGGATTCAGGAAGGTTCCCATTCAAACAATCACGTCGAAGCCTGCACCCTGGCCTGGCCGCGGCGGCGGCCGGACCGGGGCGGGGCCCGCCGGCTGCTCGGTCGCCCGACCGCCCACCGGCGCGGTGTGCCGCGCGCCGGACTCCTGCCAGCGAAAATGCCGGTCGGCCTCCCCCGACAAGTCGCCGGCCGCATGACCGGTCCACTGCACCTCGAAGCGCTCCACCCGGATCTGATGCTCGGCGAGCCGCTGGCGCAGGGCGGGGAGGTTGTCCAGGAGCATGGCCCGGGCGGCTTCGGTCTCGGTCTCCAGCCGGGCGGTCATCGCCCCGCGGCGCAGGGAAAGCTCCAGGCGCAGCGAGCCGAGCTCGGGGGGATGGAGTCTTAGGCGAAGCGTTCCCCCGCGGTCGGCGGCGGCCTCGAAGGCCCTCGCCACGCGCTGGACGAATCGCACCCGTTCGGCCTGCTCTGCCCCCGGCGCCGTGGGGCTGTCGCCGGGCGAGGCCGGCGCCGGTCCGGGCGGACTCCGCTTGTCCACCGTCCCTTGCACGCGGGCCACGTCTCCTTCCGCCTTCGCTGACGGCGCGTCGACCTTGTCGCTGCGCCCGCGCTCGGCCGCTGCGGCCAACAGCTCGGGCGAGACGGAGGCATCCGGCCTGACCGCCGGACGCACGTCCGGGCCGGTCGGCTCCACGTCGGCGGCCGCCTGATCGGAAGCCGCCGGAGCCTCCCCGCCAACGACTTTGGCAGCCCCGGAGGCCGCCGGAGACCTGGCAGATTGACGCGGAGACGATCGCCGGGCCGACCTTTCCGCCGCTCGGGTGTGGGGGTTGTTGCCGGCGGGCTCGGGGCCCTCTTTGTCAAGCGACAACGATGCGTTGGCCGCCGCAACGGACGAGTCGGCCGTGCCGGCCTCGGCGCCAGCAAGCTGGCCCGTTTGCCGCGCCGTCTCCTTGACGGCCTTCCCCTTCTTCGCCTGGCCCGAGCCGCTTGTGCCCGGCTCCACGACGCTCGATACGATCGCATCGGCCGGCAGCCCCACCAGGACCGCCTTGCCCACGTTTGCCTGGGACTCGTCGGGCTCGTTGGCCGGCTGCTCCGCTTGGACCGCGGGCGGCTTCTCCTGCGGCGGGACCTGCTGCGAGGTCCGTTTTCCGGCCGGTTGTCTTTCCGGAGATGGGGTTTTTGGGGCCATCGCTTCGCTGACGGCGTGCTGCTTGGGCCGGGTCCGGGCCGCCGCGTGCTCGGGCCCGGACTGCTTCGCCTCGAGGGGCTTGGCGGCGGCTTCGTCCGTCATGGGATCCGCCTGCTGGCACCGGCCGTCCGATGGCGCTTGGGCCAAAGCCGTGGCGGTTGCCCCGGCAGAGGCCGGCGCGCCCGTTGCGGGGCTCTCTTGAGGGAGCGATGTGCGGTCCGCCCCATGCTCGTCGTCCTGGTCGTCGGCGGGGCGGGAGGAGGCTGCGGCCGAGGGGCTGCTCGGCGAGGTGCCATCGCCGCCGGGTGTCTCCGGCTCGGCACGCGCCCGGCCGGACGATTCGGCGGCGCCGGGCGGCGACTCGGCATCCGGGGTGACGGCCTCCCGCGCGCGGCGGAGGTGCTGGTCGAACGAGCCGGCGGGCCCGCGGGCAGGCTCGGACGCAGCCGGCGAGAAAAGCGCGGCCTCGGCCGCCGGCACGCCGGAAGTAGGATCGAAGCTCAATCGCGTCATGGCCGGACTCCTGCGGTTTCCGCGGGCTGCCGGAGTTGCTGCCTGGCCTGGTCCACCAGCGGTGCCACCGGGACGCCCTGGCGGATCTGCCGCATGACCTCCTCGATCTTCTTGGTCTCGTCGGCGGTCTTGAACTCGGTGATGATCTTCGCCCGCTTCGCGTCGGTCATGCCGGTCAGCAACAGCACCACTTCGTCCATCTCGCCGTTCTCCAGCATCTTCAGGAGAATCTCCTTGGCCTGCTTGGGCTTGAGCAACTGGAGGACGGAGGCGACCTCCTCGCGCCCGGTGGCCAGGGCCCCTTTCGAGGTCGCGTCGAGTTTCGCCTCGTAGTCGCGGCGCTGGGCCGCGTAGCGAGTCTGCTCTTCGGAGAGCTTGCGCTGGTCCGATCGGCATTGGGCCAGGGCGCTGGCCAGGGCCAGCTCGCGGAGCTGGAGGTTCTTGTCCTTGACGGCCCGGGCTTCCAGGACCTGGTCGTAGGACGCCTGTTCCGTAGAGGGCGTTTCCGGCTCGGGGGGCGCGGTCTCCCCCGTGCCCGGCAGCTCGATCCCCTGGGCCGCCGCAATCATCGCGCCCAGCTTGCCCGCGTCGATCTGCCAGTGGGAAACGAGGTACCCGACCACGATGGTCTCGGCAATCAGCGTGGCCAGGCTGAAGTACAGCAACAAGGCGAGCATGGCGCGGAGGATGCGTCCGACCATCACGGCTCCTCCTTGACGTGCGACCGCACGGCGACTTCATCCAGCCGCTTGACTTCCCGGCGGTTCTCCTCCTCGTGCCAGCGCGTACGCTGCCGCTCCCGCAGCTTCTCGAGAACCTGGACCTCCCGATTGGCCTCGACCAGGGCCTGGCGCCGCCGCTGGATCTCCGCCTCGACCTGCCGGCGCTGCTGGGCGAGCTGCTGGTGCCGGGCCTTGAGCACGAGCTCGAATCGCTGCGCGTCGAGGAGGGAATCGACGTGGACCTCCCCGGGCCCTGCCGCCGCACGGATCCGGGCCGACAGCTCGGCCGACTCCCTCGCCACGCGCTCTTGCTCCCGGAGGACCATCTCCTCGGCGCGGTACGCCTGGGCGAGCTGGGTGCGCCGCTCATCGCGAGCCGACTCGCGGAGCCGCAGCAACGTCGCCAGGCGGTACTTGAACTTGGCCATCTCTGCCGCTTCTTCTTAACCGGTAACCTGTAGGGAACGCGCTGCTGTGGCGTTCCGCGGTGTCCGGTGCTTCAAGGGAACGCCACACAGGGCGTTCCCTACAGTCTATCCACTATCCACTATCCACTAATCCCTACCCCGTTGGCGATTTCAACGCGGCCAATCGCTGCACGGCCTGCTGCCGGAGCTGGAGCAAGCCTTTGCGCGCGTCCTCGAGACTCGATCGCTCGGTCGTGCTCTGACGGAGATAGGCGTTGATGGGCTCCTGCATCTCGATGGCCAGGTCCACCGCCGCCGTGCTCCCGCGGCGATAAGCCCCGATCGAGATCAGGTCCTCGTGATCGCGGTACGCGGACAAAAGCTCCCGCACGACCTGGGCTGCCTGGCGGTGCTCCGGATCGGTGACCTCGGGCATGAGCCGGCTAAGGCTCTCCAGCACGTCGACCGCCGGGTAGTGTCCGCGGGAGGCGAGTTTGCGCGACAGCCACACGTGTCCGTCCAGAAGGCCGCGCAGGGCGTCGCTGATCGGCTCGTTCGGGTCGTCGGCCTCGACCAGCACGCTGTAGAATGCCGTGATGCTTCCCCGCGGGCTGCGCCCCGCCCGCTCGACCAGCTTCGGCAGCACGGCGAAGACCGACGGCGGATAGCCGCGCGTCGTGGGGGGCTCGCCGGCGGCCAGCCCGACCTCCCGCTGGGCCAAGGCGAACCGGGTCAGCGAGTCGATCACCAACAGGACGTCCTTGCCCTGGTCGCGGAAGTACTCGGCAATGGCCGTGGCCGTGGCGGCGGCGTGTACCCGCACCAGCGCCGGCTCGTTGCTCGTGGCCACCACGACGACGCTCTTGGCCAGACCCTCGGGGCCCAGGTCGCGCTCGAGGAACTCGTTCACCTCGCGCCCCCGCTCGCCGATCAGGCCAATGACGATCACCTCCGCGGTGCTGTACCGGGCCATCATGCCCAAGGCAATGCTCTTGCCCACGCCGGAGCCGGAAAAGATGCCCATGCGCTGCCCCCGCCCGCAGGTCAGCAGGCCGTCCAGCGCGCGGATGCCGGTCGCCAGCGCGGTGTCGATCCTCGGGCGCGTGCAGGGATGCGGGGGGAGCCGCTGGAAGCTGGCCCGATCGGTCAAAGCCGGCTGCGGCTTCCCGTCCACCGCGATGCCCTGGGCATCGATCACCCGGCCCAGCAGCGCACTGCCCACGCGGAGCCAGCGGGTGGTGCGGGCCAGTCGCACGCGGTTGCCGCGGCGCACCCCGGCCAGGTCGGCGAACGGGTAGACCAGCGTCAGGTCGTCGCGGAACCCGATCACCTCGGCCGGCAGCGTTGCCGCCCCCTGACGCTCGATTTCCACCAGCGCGCCGACGGGCGCGGGAAACCCGGCCACGGAGACGGTCATTCCGACCGTGCGCGCGACGCTTCCCCACAGGGCCGTCGACATCATCGCTTCGAGTTGCTCGGAAATCTCCATCGGATGTTTCGGCCGTTCGATTGCGTAAGTCACCCACTCGGAATACGGAATGCACAATGAAAAATGAAAAGTGCAAAGTGCAAAACCAAGAAGTCAGAATCCCAGATTCAGCATGGGGTCATGGGCGAACGCACCCGAGCATTTCTCATTTTGCATTTTCCACTTTTCATTTTTCATTTTGCATTCTTCATTTTGAATCCTGTCTCCTACGTTAACTCTTCCTCGATTCTCGCCAGTTGCGCCTCGATCTGCTGATCGATGACGCCGAAGCGCGTCTCGACGCGGCAGCCGCCGGGCGAAAGTCCGGCATCGGGGACCACCTCGGCCGAGCCCAACGAGGCGAACTCCTTGAGCAGCATGTCGATCTGCGGGCGAAGGGTCTGGCAATCGGCCGGATGGAGGTAAAGCCGGACCTGCCCGCTGCCCGCGGCCAACTGGAGCGCCTCGCGAATCAACGGCACGGCGATCTCCGGTTGAGCGGCCAGCTCGCGGCGGAGGATCCGCCGGGCGATGGCCGCGGCCACGTGGACGGCGATCTTCTCCCAATGGATCAGCCAGGCCTGCTTGGCGTGCTGGAGGTCGGCCATGGCCTGCTTCAGCGCCGGCATGAGGGTGGCCAGTTGCCGGCCGAGCTGCTCCTGGACCATCTGCTCGACGGCCGCCTGGCCGGCGCGGCGTCCTTCCTGCTCGGCCCGGCACTTCACCTCGATTGCCTCCTCGAGCGCCTTGAGCCGGGCCGCTGCCAGCATCTGACCCGCCTCCGTGCGCACCTGCTGGAGGTACTGCCTGGCCTTTTGGGCCATGTCGTCGAAGTTGAACGCCACGTGCTGGATCGCGCTGTTGCGGTCGGTGGCCTTGATGATCGTGGACATGCAGGGGAAAGGGATTAGGGATTAGGGGGTCGCGTGGGGCAGCTCGATCCGGCCCTGGACGGCCAGTTGCCGGGCCGCCTCGGCCAGTTGGAGGCGGGCCTCCTCGACGTCGCTCAGCCGGATCGGCCCGAAATGGCCCAGCCGATAACGGATGGCCCGGGCCTCCGTCTCGGAGAACCGCTCGAGAAAACGGTCGGCGTACGCGGCGGGGGCGCCGAGCAGGGCGAGAACGACCAGCTCGACGTCGACGGCGTCCAAAACCGTCCCCAGGGCACTGCCGCTCAGTCGCAGGAGGTCGGCGAACTCGACCCGCTGCGGGTTGAGCCGCTCGGCCAGGGCGCGGTCGTGAGCGGCGAGGTTCTCCAGGATCTGCATGCCCACCGCCCGCTCCGCGGACTGAAGGATCCCGGCCACGGCCGCCACCCCGGCGACGCGCCGCCGTTGCATGCGGATCTGCTCGGAGAGTCGGATCTCGAGGCCCCGCTCGACCTCGCGAAGGATTTCCGGGTCCGTCTCCTCGAGGTCCACGAGCCGCCGGATCACCTCGACCTGGAGGGCCGGAGCCAGGCGTGCCAGCAGGTTGCCGGCCTGCGGCGCAGGTAGATGGGAAAGCACCAGGGCAATCACCTGGGGGCCTTCCGCGGCCAGGATCCGGGCGAGCTTCTCGGCCTCGGCCTCGCGGAGGAAGCGGAACGGAGGGAAGTTGGGGGCCTCCACGCCGGCCGCCTCCATCGCCGGCGCCTGCTCCGGCGGGAAGAACCTCCGTGTGAGCCGATCGTCCAGCTCGATGCCCGCAGCGACCCTTCGGGGCACCAGCGGCCCCAGCCGGCGGAATTCCTCGACCGCCCGGCGCTGCTCCTCGGGATCGATCCGGTCCATCTCGGCCACGGCCTGCCGTACCCGTTGGGCCACGGCAGGGTCCATCTGCGCCAGGACCGCGTCGGCGGCCCGGTCGTCGAGGCTGGCCACCAGGATCGCAGCCTTGCGAAGCCCTGCGGCCCGGGCGTCTTCAGTCATCGGGTGTAAGCTAGGAGACATTTCCAATCCAGGTGCGGAGGATGTTGGCGGCGGCGTCGGGGTCCTCGGCCACCAGATCCGACAGTTCGTCACGCAGCGTCTTCCCGGTGCCGGTGAGCCGTCTCAGCCGGCGTTGGGCGGGGGCCTCGTCCCTCCTGGGGCCTTCCGTTTCCTGGCCGGCCCCGCCGGCCATCGGGGCCCCGTGGGGGGCTCGCGGCTCGGACGCCGGCACGGCCCGGACCGTCGAGCGGAGCATCACGAGGCTGACCAACGCCAGGAAGCCCAGTCCCAGCGTGCTCCAGTGCCGCCCGAGCCACGTCATCGCACGTTCTTGCACGCTCGGCTCGGGCAGGGGGGCCTCGGGGATGTCGGCATACTCCTGGACGTCGACCAGCTTCGAGGCGTCCGTGACCCCTTCCAGCGCGATCAGTTTCGCCACCGCATCGCGGACACCGGCGATTTCCTTGGTGCGAATGGCCTCCAGGTCGGCGGGCTGGGGGGTCTTGGGCTCTTCGCCGGGCGGTGTGTTCTGACGCTGCCAAAGCTTCTCGAACCACGACGTAGGGATGCCCACGGAGGCGTGCACCGACTTGAGCGCATGGCCCGGGGTCTTTCTGTGGGTCTCGAGCATTCCCACCGTGCTGAACTCCTGGCGGCTTATCTCGTCTTCTTCCTCCTTGGGGCCTCTGCCGGTGGTGGGCGAGACTGCGGTGGGCACATTGGCGGCGGAGCCCGCCCGGCCCGCCGGCACCGTCCCCTCGTGCGTCCGGGTCCGCGTCTTCTCGTCGGACCTCAGGACAACGGGCTTGGCGTCGGGCTTCGTTTCCCGTGTCTGCTCCGGCCCCTTTGGGTCCAACTGCACGGAGACCGACACGAGTAGTCCCCTGATGTTCCCGAGGCGATTCAGGATCTTGGCGGTGAATCCGGCCTCAAAGGCTTGCGATTTTCTCACGTCGGCATAGAGGCCGCCGCTTGCGCCTTCGGGCTCGGTGTAGACCGTGACGCCCCGGTTGGCGTCGATGACCTTGACGGCCTCGGGTTTCAGGCCGCTGATGGCCCCGGTGACGAGGTCGCGGATCGCCGCGGCCTTCTTCTCGTCGAGGAGGAGTCTGCCCTTCATCGTGACGTTCACCACGGCGGTCTTGAGGGTATCCTTGTTCAGTCCGCCCGTCTCTTGGGACGAGAAGAAGACCTGGGCGTTCTCCACTCCCTCCATCGGCCGAATCCACTCGGAAAGCATGCGGCAAAGGGCCACGTTGTAGCGATGCTGTCGCTGCTGGTTGGAATCGAACAGGCCGCCCTGGCCGTTGATCGCCGCCTCGAGATAGCGGAACGAATTGCGGGGAAGGGCACTCTTCTCGGCCAGGGCCGCCATGTACTTCGCCTGCTCGCCGCGGGGAATGCGGATGCGGTTCTTGTCGCGCTGGTAGGCCCCCAGGCCCGCCGACGAGAAGGCCGCCTCCATGGTGTCCAGCTCGGCCGGGGTGAACGCGTCGCCTTCCATCAGGTAAAGGTCCGGACCGGAGGTGTGGAAGCGGAGCAGGTAGACCAGGCTCACCACCACGACGGTCAACAGCAGCCCCGTGGTGATCCGTGCCCCCACGGTCATCGAGCGGAACAAGTCCGACAGTTGGGCCATCGCCTTATTGAGAAAATCCATCCTTGGACCTCACGAGCTGACAATTCGGAACCTTGGGCCCTAATCCCCAATCCCTCCCACTTTCTCACACGCGGATGTTCTGAATCTCCTGGTACGCCTGGACGACCTTGTTGCGGATCTGCATCATCATGCGGAAGGCGATGTCGGCCTTCTGGACGGCGGTGAGGACTTCCGCGGTGGTGACGTCGCCGCCGGTGGCCAGTTGCTCGACGGCCCGATCGGCGTCCTGCTGCATGGCGTTGACCTCGTGGATCGAGCGGAGCAGGACGTCCTTGAAGGAGCCCGCCTGCTCGCCCGCTTCAGCCCGACCCGGCGCCGCGGGAAGCACCGGCAGGGGCATGCCGACGTTAGGAATGGCGTTCATCAGGCGAGGATCCTCAGGGTCTGCTGGGCAAGGTCTTTGGTAATCTCCATCGCGCCGAGGTTGGCCTCGTAGGCCCGGGCCACGGTCAGGGCGTCGGTGAACTCGTGGATCATGTTGACGTTGGGGTAGGCCACGCAGCCCGCCTTGGGTCCCTCCTGGATGGCGTCGGGGTTGCCGGGGTCGTAGACGTACCGCGGCTCGGCGTCGTCGATCTCGACCGCGGCCACCTTGACCCCCGCCGACCCGTGCCTGCCGATCTCGTCGTCGGCCTGGAGCACCACGAACCGCTTCTGGTACGGCACCGCCTCCCCCGACTCGTTGTGCGTGGTCGACACGTTCGCCAGGTTGCCGGAAATGACGTTCATCCGCACGCGATTGGCCACCAGGGCGCTGGTGCTGATGTCCAGGGCGGGAAGCATGGGGGGGTTCCGTGATCGAGGGATTGGGGATTAGGGACTAGGGATTAGGGATTCAGAATCCAAGGGGAGGTTCGTCTTCTCTATCTGCTCAATACCGTTCACTCGCTGCCTGCTGCCCTCTGTCTACTGCCTTCTGCCTACTGCCTTCTGCCCTCTCACACCCGCTCGCTGATGGCCGTCTGGAGCAGGCGCATCTGGCTGGTCATGATCGCCAGGGCCAGGTTGTGCTGCATCTGGTTCTTGACCATCTCGGTCACCTGAAGCTCGATCGCGTCGTCGCTTTGGTCGTGGAACAGAATGCCCTTGGGGTCCCTGGTGACGTCGGCCAGCAGGGGTGTGGCCGAGCGGGTGGGGTCGCCCAGGGACCGGGTCGAGGGGCTCGAATGCCGGACCTCGATCGCCTGCTTCAGCCGGGTCTGGAAGTCGCCGACCGACAGGTCCCGCGCACGGTAGCCGGGGGTGCCGTAGTTGGCGATGTTCCCGGCCAGCACCTCGTGCCGCGCCTGGGCGAAGTTCACCACCTGCTCCAGCACCGGAATCGTCGTCGATTGGAAGATGCCTTGGAACATCGCACTCACCTTGTCTCGGCCGCCGGGGTTCTTGCAAGCAAGCGGCGTGCCGCCCGGCTCGCGCCGACGTGGCCGCTCGTTGGCCTTATGGGTCCTAACTCGATCGGTCCGTTGGTGTTGTCTCTTTCCGGCCGGGATGGCCCAGCCAACCGGTTTTCTCCAGTCCCCGTACTCTGGTCTTTCGGGGGCGGCAGTTCTCGCACCCGCGGATCGGCAGATTCCGCCGGTCGGTGGATTGCTGGGGCACCGCTGCGCTATGCCCCAGCCACCCTTGCGAGTACTCCTCCTGGAATCGCGTAGCCTCCTTTAGCCTGCGTTGGAGAACGCCTTGGTCCTCGGTGCGTAGCCGTATTGCCTCAGTTTGCCGCAAAGGGTGCGGACCCCAATGCCCAGGGCCCGGGCGGCCTTTTCCCGGTGGCCGCCGAAATGCTCGAGGGTCGCTTCGATCAGTTTTCGCTCCATTTCCTCCAGGCTGAGCCCGACGGGCACGGACGGGTCCTGGCCGCCGTCTTGGGGCGAGCCGGGATCCACGAGGAGCCAGCGGCCGAGCTCGTCGGCGGTGATCGATCCCCCGTGGCTCAGCACGCTCGCCCGGGTCATGATGTTCTCCAGCTCCCGGACGTTTCCCGGCCAGTGGTAGTGGATCAAGAGGTCCATGGCGGAGGCGTCGGGGGCGGGCGGATCGCGCTGCAAGCGGGCGGCGCATCGGGCCAGGAAGTGGTCGACCAGCGCGGGGACGTCCTCGCGACGCTCGCGAAGGGACGGCACGCACAGCGGCACCACGGCCAGCCGGTAGTACAGGTCCTCGCGGAAGCGGCCCGCGTCGACCGCGGCCCGAAGGTCCCGGTTCGTCGTGGCCAGCACGCGCACGTCGACGCGGAGGGTTTGGCTCGATCCGACGCGCTCGAACGCCCTTTCCTGGAGCACGCGGAGGAGCTTGGCCTGGAGGCCCAGGTCGATCTCGGTGACTTCATCCAGGAGGATCGAGCCGCCGTCGGCCAGCTCGAAGCGTCCGGTGCGGGGGGACTCCGCGCCGGTGAACGCACCCCGCTCGTGTCCGAACAGCTCGCTTTCCATGAGGTGGGCGGAGAGCACGGGGCAATTCAGGCTCACCAGCGGTCCGGCCCGGCGGTCGCTGGCGGCGTGGAGGGCCCGGGCCACCAGCTCCTTGCCCGTCCCGCTTTCGCCGGTGATGAGGATGGTTTCCGGGGTCGGGGCGACCTGGGCGATCCTCGCGCGAAGCATCTGCATGGCGGCGCCGGAGCCGACCATGACGGGCGGGTCCGCGGCCGGGCCCGGGCTCGCCCCCGAGCCAAGCGGGCCGAGCTGGCCGACCTGGCCGAGCAAGCCCTCGCCCGAGCCGCTGCCGTGGACCAGCCGGCCGTGCCGGATCGCCTGGGCCACGAGCTGCTCCAGTTGCTCGACGCCGAACGGCTTCTCGATGTAGTCGAAGGCACCGTGGCGCATCGCCTCGACGGCGGTGGCGACCGAGGCGTGGGCGGTGACCATGACCACCGCCGCGCCGTAGCGGCGCTGCTCGAGGTGGACGATGAACTCGACGCCGTTCATGCCGGGCATCTTCAGATCGGTGACGATGCAGTCGAACTTCTCGTTTTCGGTCCGCTTAAGCGCCTCGGGGGCGCTGGCCGAGCAGGCCACGCGGTGGCCGGCCCGGCGCAGGACGTCGACCATGGACTCGCGAGCCTGGGCGTGGTCGTCGACGACCAGGACGCGCCCGGTGGCGGGGATCGTGTCGCGGCCGTGAAGGGCGGCGGTCATGCGGCGGCCTCCTGAACGCGTGCGGGAATGCGGAGGGTGAACAGCGCGCCGCGGCCGGGGCCGTTGGCGGCCGTCACCTCCCCGCCGTGCACTTCGGCGATCCGGCAGACGATGGCCAGTCCGAGGCCGGTCCCGCCGGGCTTCGTGGTGAAGAACGGCTCGAACGCGCGGCGGCGGGCATCGTCGGACAGGCCCGGCCCGGTGTCGGCCACGGCGAGCTCGAGGCCCTCGGGTCCGGCCGACGCGCGGACCGTCAGCAGGCCGCCGTCGGGCATGGCGTCCAGGGCGTTCAGCAGCAAATTGAGCACGGCCCGGCGGAGCATGTCCCGGTCCGCGGTGACCGGCCGGTCCTCGGGCACGTCGGCCGTGGCCCGAATCGATTGGGCCGCGAGCTGCGGCGCCAGCGAGCCCAAAAGCTCCTCGACCAGCTTGCGAAGCGAAAAGGTCCGCCACAAGGGATCGCGATCCGAGGTGAAGTGCAACAGGTCGTTCACCGTGGCCTCCAGGGCCGTGAAGCCGGCGGCGACCTTGTCGAGCACGGTCTGCCCCTCCGGGTCGGCCGCCAGGCGGCGCCGCAGGAGACTGAGGTACAGCGTGACGGGCACGAGGTTGTTGCGGACCTCGTGGGCCACGTGGGCGGCCATCTGGCCCAGGTCGGCCAGCCGGTTCTTGCGCGCCAGCTCGCGGTTCTTCTTCTCCAGCTCGTCGGTCAGGCGATTGACCTCGGCGCGGAGGGCCTCGTGGGTCTGCTCCAGGCGCACAGTGGCGGCCTGCCAGGCGTCGAGCACGGTGGCGAGATCGGCGCTGGGCGTGAGTTTCAGGGCGTCGGCGAGCATCTGGTCTTCGTTCATGGCAGGATCACCGTTGCTCGGAGACGAGGTCCAGGTGGGCGGGAGGGTCGGTGGCGTGGTCGAGGTAGGCCCGTTGGGCCCGGCCCGCCGCCTGGGCCCCGGCCAGTTGTGCCCCCGCCGCGTCCCGCCGGCGAATCAGCTCCTGCTCGCTGGCGCGCTCCTGGCGCACGATGTCGGCCAGGAGGGCCTCGCACTCGGCCAGCTCCGCGGCGCACGCCCCGCGCGACTCCGGCGACGGCCAGGTGCGCGAGTCCGGGTCCTGGGCGCGGAAGGGATCCAGGTCCCGCTCCACGCCCTGCAACTGCAACAGGACCTGCTGCTTGGCCGCCAGGAGGTCCAAAAGCTCGGTCATGGTTCCCCCACGAACCAGCTCGAGCTGTTTTTGCCCCACCGTGTGGAGGCTGAGCAGGCACTGGCGCTTGCGATGGATCAGCTCGGCCAGGCTCCGGGTGTCGAAAGGCGTCATGTCAGGGATCCCCGTGTTGACCTCGGCCCGCGGGGGCTCACCAGCTCTCCAGCAGCTCGGTCCACTGGGCTCGGCTGTAATTGGTGGTTTCCTGGAAACTCGCCTCGGGCTTGATGCGCTTGAGCACGACCTTGGCCTGCTCCACCGCCGCCCGGGCGTCGGCCGGCCTGTTGGCCGCTCGACAAATCCGCGCGATCTGGAGGTACGCTTCCAGGGCCTCCGGGGAATTCCGGTAGCGGCTGACGGCCGTCGTGCAGGTCTTCAGGGCCGCCTCGTGCTGGCCAAGCTCGAACAGGAGGCTGGCGGCGGCGAACCAGCCGTTGCGAAGCATGGCCTTTTCCGCGGGCCCCAATTCGTGGGCCTCCTGGTAGCGAAGCAGCCAATCCTGGGCCTGGAGGTATTGGTCCCGGGCGGAGCTGAGCAAGTCGCGGATTCGTTTGGCCCGGGCGGCCCGCGACTGCTCCGCCACGTCGTGCTTGAGCTTCTCGGCCTCGGCTTTGGCGCTCTGGTGGTAGCAGTCGGCGACGAGGTACCGGGCGCCCAGCGCCCAGCGGGAATCGGCGTCGCGCGCGACGGCTTCCTCGAGGCGGGCGATGGCCTCCGCGTATTGCCCGCTCTTGTGGAGCACCTCGCCGAGCAAGAACAGCGATTCGCGCCACTCCTTGCCGGCGGGAGTGAGGGAATCGCTGTTGAGATTCTCCTCGAGTCGCTGCTCGGCGAGCTTCAGATCGCCCTTCTCGATCCGGGCCCTCGCGGCCAGCACCCGCGCACGGAACGAGGAAACGTCGCGAGGATCCTCCGTGGCGCACCTCTCCAGCGCGGCGATGGCTTCGTCCAGGCGGTCCAGGGCCAAAAGCGACTCGCCCAGCCCGGCCAACGCGGAGGCATGGTGCAAACGGGACTCGACCTTGAGGAACTGCTGGAACGTGCGGGCGGCGTTGCGGTAATCGTGCCCTTCGAGATAGGCGTTGGCGCTTTTCCAGAGGTCCTCGGGATAGTCGCGGGTGGCGACGCGCGAGGCGGCCAGCCGCTCGTAGGCCGTGCCCGCCCTGCGGAGGTGGAAGCGTCCCTCGCGAGAGAGCCCCTCCGCCTTGGGTGGGCCCACGTGATCGGCCTGCGCCAGCAGGTCGTGCCCCCAGGCGGTGTCGGCTTCGGCCTGGGCCTGGACCATGCGGGCCCTGGGGAACAGCGGCGACATGGCCTGGGCCAGGCCCAGGCACGCGGCCCAGTTCCGCGCGTCGAGGTACTGCTGGTACGCCTCCAGCGTTCGGTTGCGCATCGATTCCGCCGGCAGCCAGGGGTTGTCGTAGGACTGGGGGTCCGCGACCGATCGCAGCGCGCGCCGGTAGGCGGCCACCGCCTCCCCGTCGCGATTCATCTGCCGAAGCAGCTCGGCCTCATGGAAATCGGCGGCAGCGGCCTCGGGTGTGCCCGGCCAGGTTGCCCGGGTGCGGGTAAACTCGCCGAGCGCACCGCGAGGATCTCCCGTCTCCAACAGGCAGACCCCCGTCAGGAACGCCACCTTCTCCGCGGCGACGCCGAGCAGACCCTCGGGCACCTTCGCTTGACGCAGCGTCTGGAGTGCCTCCCGGTACTTCCGGCCGGCCTCGGCCTGGCGCTTCGCGTCGGCGCCGGGAGTCTTCAGTGCCCGGGCCTCCTGCACCAGGATCCGGGCCGCCAGCACGGCCGCCTCGACGCTGCCCGGCGGGCCGGGTGGAAGCTTCGCCAGCACCTGGCGGGCCTCCTCCACCTTCCCCGTCGCCAGCAGGATCTCGATGCGCTGGAGCAGGCCACGGCGCCGCGGCGAGGCCGGCAAGGAGGGATCGGCCAGAAGCAGCTCGTTGTGCTTGAGGGCTTCCGGGAGCCCGGCACGCCCGTCGCGAAGGCTCGCCGCTGCCAGCAGGTAGTGGATCTCGCCGGCCCGCTGCGGATCGAGCCTCAGTGCGTCACGCAACACCGGCCGGCTTGCCGCGGCCTGGCCGCCTCCGAGAAGACTCTTGCCCAACAGGAACGTCCCCTCCGGGAGCCGGTCGGCGGGGAGCCCCTTTCCCCGGGCCTCCTCGAGATGGGCCGCCGCCACCAGGAACCGATTCCCCCGGTCCGCGCCCCGGAGCTTCTCCGCCTCTTGGGCTGCGGCCGCCCCAAGCACGAAGGACGGCACGGCCACCTGTTCGTCGGGCAGTGCCCCGTAATCGCGAAGCACCTCGGCCTGCCGTCTCGCCTCGGCGTACTCGCCCTGATCGAGGGCGGCCAGCGCCGTCTCGGCCGTCACGGTCGGCTCCGACGGCCGGACCGCCAGGAAGTACACGCCGAGCAGCACGCCGCAGCCGAGCAGCGTCGTGCCCCCCAAGGCAAGAAGCAGGGCCTTCAGCCGGTGCGCGGCAATCCACTGACGCCTTCGACCGAGCCAGGCCCGCCCGCGGCCGAGCCAGGAGGCCGGCGGCCCTGGGGTGTCCGTGCCCGGTTCCTCCGGCGCTTCATCGGTCCTGTCGTTGGCGTCGTTCTCGGCCATGATGGAGCCCGACTCGTGGAACGAGCGACTGACTGCGCAAAGGGTGTCAGCGAACGTACAATCGCCTGTCCGAGCGCAGGCTCGCACCGGCCGGCAGTCGGCGACAGGCAAGAGGAGACGAGGAAAAGGTGGGCGGTTGTACTCGAAAACCGCCTACGGTGTCAATCCGCGTTTCGCACCGATTCGCGATCTTGGCGAAGCTGCGGGGGAGGGGAGATTTGAGAGCGACCCGGGAATCTGGGTAGACTTGCGCGGAGCGACAGACGATCGTCCGGGAATCGCGCAACCTGAATCAGGGTTACAGGCCGCCCCCGGTCAGTCCGGCGCACAGGGGGAGCGGTCGCCAGACGGAACGGCGCACGCGGGTTGGGAGGCGATTTGCTCCATGAGCCAGCGGTCCATGTCGCCGAGCACCTGGCCGGTCAGCAAGGGCGCCCAAGGGTACTGGCGCAAGGTGACCGAGATCCCGGCGGCGTGGAACAGCCGGAGGTCCTCGCAGGCCCGGGCCGGGGTGTAGGTGTGGCCGACGCGTCCGATCGCTAGGAATACCGTGAGGTTCCGCGCTTGGGTCCAGTGACTCAAAGGCGTTTGGCCGACGGGGAATGCGCCGCCAAGCGACAACACGCCGACAAACCGGTCGGGGAAACTCATGGCCACGCGGAACGCCATGGTCCCGCCGGCTCCCAGCCCGGCCAGGAAGACGCGGCGTTCGGCGACGTGCAGCCTTCGGCGCGCCACGTCGACGCTCCGGATGACCCGCTCCTGCGCTTCCTGGACGTGCTCCCGGGCCTGAGACCAGCCCCAGATCTCCTCGCCCAAGTCCTCCGCGAAAACGCGAAAGCCCCGCGGCGCCACGCCGGCGTAGTTCCGCTGGCTGATCTGCGGCATGATCTCGAACAGCTCCCGCTCGTCGCTGCCCGGGCCATGGAGCCAGACAATCAGCGGGTAGGCGTAACGGGGCTCGTAGTGGAGGGGAACGAACAACGCCCGTGAGGTATCGTGCACGGGCAAGTTGAGCCAGCCGGGCGGGAAGCCGAACGGGGAGCGTGCTGCCGCCTCCTGGTTCGGTTTGCCGGATCCGATTGCGTCAAGACGCTCCATGATGTTCTGATGATCCCATGGTCGCCGGAGGTGATGTCAACGCACGACACGGACGACAGGCTCGCAGGCCGACGATCTGCCGGACGAGATGGCGGCCTCCCCGTGGCGAGTTTCCGCCGCCTTGGGTTTGGCGAGCCGACAACAGGCCCAGACTCTACCCCCTTCCGCTCGAACTGTCAACTGAGATAGGAAACCGTTGGTCGCATCGTACCACAATCCGACGGACGCCGCAACGGGACACGCCCGGGCTCATACCGAGGGGGGTGAGGCGGTCAGGCGATCCATCGCGGCCACCAGCGACTTGACCGCCTCCACGCTCCGCTGGAACGCCGCTCGTTCCTCCTCGCTGAGGTCCAACTCGACGATCCGCTCGACGCCCCCAGACCCGAGAATCACCGGCACGCCCACGTAGTAGCCACCCACCCCATATTCCCGGTCGCAATACGCCGCGCAGGGGATCAGCCTCCTCTTGTCGCGCAGGATGCACTCGACCATCTGCGCGGTGGCGGCCGCGGGAGCGTAGTATGCGCTGCCGGTCTTCAGCAGGCCGACGATTTCCGCTCCTCCCTCCCGGGTACGCTGGACAATCTGCTCCAAGCGCTCGGGCGCAATCAGCCCGGTGACGGGGATCCCGCCCACGGCGGCGCAACGGACCAGCGGGACCATGCTGTCGCCGTGCCCCCCCAACAGCATCGCGGAGACGTCCTCCACGCTGACGCCCAGCTCCATCGCAATGAAGGTGCGGAAGCGGGCGGTGTCGAGCACCCCGGCCTGGCCCATCACCCGCCGAGGTGGGAACCCGGTCACCTGCCACGCCCGCTGGACCATGGCGTCCAGCGGATTGCTCACGACAATAACGATGGCGTTGGGGCTGGTCCTGGCAATCTCGGCGGCCACCGAGCCGACAATTCGGGCGTTGATGCTCAACAGGTCGTCGCGGCTCATGCCCGGCTTGCGTGGCACCCCGGCGGTGATCACGACCACGTCGCTGTCGGCCGTCTCGTCGTAACTCGTTGTCCCGGAAATGCTGGCGTCGAATCCGACGATGGGCGAGGCCTGCATCAGGTCGAGGGCCTTCCCCTTCGGCATCCCCTCCGTCTGCGGGATGTCGACCAGCACGACGTCACCCAGCTCCGCGGCCGCGCACCACAACGCGGTCGTCGCACCCACGTTCCCCGCACCCACGATGCTTATCTTGGCACGCTTCATCGTTTTCGTCCTGCACGCCAGCTCCCCCAAACCCCCGCTCCACCCCCGGGCACAGCCACGGGGCGGGTGCCTCCTGTCCGGCAGACTGTCAGGGTAAGGATCTGGTCCGATCGGTCAAGTGGGCTCAGCCACCGATCGCAAAACGCGCGGTGTTTTGGCGACCGAGACGCAGGGAAGACCCTGGGAAAATGGAACAGCCAAAGAGAATGGACAACCGGGAGAAGCAGGGCAAGTTCTTTCGGGGGAAGTTGGGCTATGCCCCAACTCCTCCTTGCCGCCCCGATCCCCCTGTCGAGAGTGGGCTCAATTTGCCCTTTCCTTCGGGTGGACCGCCGTAGGACGGATTGGCAAATCTGAAATCCGTCCCACAAGGCAAGAAGCCCACGGCCGAGGCGGAGACGGCCGACCGCGCCGAGCCCGTACCGGCAGCCAGCGCCACGAAGCCGCCGCCCAAGAAGGCCGTGGGGCTGGGCGCACATGCGGAAACGCGGATCGCCTGCCAACGGACCCAGCCGCTGCCGCTCCACGTCCGGACGATGGTGCTAGCCGGCGAGACACTCTAACAACCCCGGCTGGACGCCCCGCCGGTATTCGACGGCATGGCGGCCGCCGGCGGAAGGTCGTTCCTCGCCCTGGCCGACGGCAGCGTGCTTTGCCTCGACCCCGCCAAGTGACCTCCTGGCGGGTGGTCTTGTCGAGGGCGGGCAGCGTGTTCTGCCATCGGCAGAAGACCAGTCTCCACTTTGGGGGACGCGGCTGCAAGTTCTTGACAGGCTCCTACTTCGCGCGGAAGATGGGCTTTGTTGCGATGCGCGTTATGCCGCCGGGACTGCCGCCATAACTGATTACGGCGGCGCCGCTCCGGCGGCACAAGCCGAAGCTAGACCCAGGGGCACCCGATGGTTGACGTGAGTACCCAGCACAAACCTGAGTTGGCGCACCATATCCGCCAAGGCATGGCTTGGCTATCCGCCAGCGCTGAAGGGGAGAACACCGCAGCGCTCTCGTATGCCGCATTTGAACTGCGCCTCGCCGTGGAGCGCCTTGCCGTTCACTACTGGGCGGCCGTGCTCGATCGAAAGCTCGAAGAACATGACCTGCGCGACATTGAGTCCTTCAAACGGGTCGAGCATCGGATCTACCAACTCGCTGGTCACCAACGACAGATAGATGCTCACTTCGAGTTCATGCGTATCGTCCTCGGCGCCATGAAGATCGATATGCCACTCCACGCGCCAAAGATCGGTGAGCTGTCGAAGTACTGGCACAAATGCAGCGAGCTCTGCCACATTGCGTGGCCGTTATCGTGCTCAGTACGAGAAGTGCGGAAGACTGCATTCTCCGCCCTCACCGAAGTCGCTCAGTCGCTTTCTACCCAAGTCGCTGGCCTCGGATGGCCGGTTCTCAAGGATGCGGCATTTGCCGACCTTCGGAGCAGGTTCATAGCCGGTGAGGCAACGGCAGACGATGTACTCGCTCATGTGAGACGAACCGGTCTTTGGGCGCAAGCCGAGTTCGCGGACGGCACGCCGCCACAATTCGTCGGCAAACCCGTGCTGCCGGATGCATCCGAAGACAACACTTGAACTTACGATCTTCCGGCAGTTCCGGGGACAGGATACCTAACTCTTGACGACTTTGGACGATTTCGGCAGATTGCCTGCATGGCTCGACTGGCTCGGACTGCAATTCCCGGGATGCCACACCACATTACCCGGCGAGGCAGTCGCCGGCAACTGGCGTCGCTTGTTAGCGAGTTTGGCGAAGAACCTTGTTCGCGTCCTACCGCGGCAGAAACCGGGCGCGAAGAAATCGTCAAACCGATAGTTGTGTATCCTGTCCCCGGACCTCCGGAAAGCGTATAATCAAGTGGTCGGTTATCGGCCGCATTGTTCTGTGGAGGAGCCACGCGCATGAACGACGATCAACTTCTGGCGCGTATCGTCAGTGACCCGCGAGTCATGGCCGGCAAGCCGGTGATCAAGGGCACACGGCTGCCTGTGGACTACATCCTGAATCTCCTGGGGCACAGTTCGACCCTGGAGGACATCCTGGAGGAATACGGTGGGCTGGCACGCGAGGACATCCAAGCGTGCCTGCTGTTCGCGTCGCGTACGTTGGCCCAGACCGAATTCATGCCACTCATGTCGGAGTCGGCGTAGATGCGATTCCTCGTCGACGAGTGTGCCGGGCCCAGGGTGGCGACGTGGCTGCGAGGCAACTCGCACGAGGTGTTCTCGGTGTACGACGAAGCGCGAGGCATGACCGATGACGATGTGCTCGCCAAGGCGTACTCCGAGCAATGGATTCTGATCACCACGGACAAGGACTTCGGCGAAAAGGTCTACCGGGAGGGGCGGCCCCATCACGGCGTCGTGTTCCTGCGTCTGAAGGATGAGCGGGCATCTTCCAAGATCGACGCGATTCGACGACTGGTGACTGGTTTTGCGGGTCACCTCGCCGACCGGTTCGTCGTGGTAACCGAGCGGCAAGTCCGGTTCCGGCCAGCGTAGTTGGGCTTTCACGGCGGCGGGTCAGTGCAAGGAGTCTCGCTCATGAATGGGACGGGTTGCCAACCCGTCCTACGGAACACCCTGTGGCCCGCTGCCTTGGCCGATGAGAAATGCGTGCCTAGGCCTCCTCGACGAACTTCAACTTCAGGGCAGCGGCCAATTGCTTGACCGGATCGCGCAGGTCGCCGTAGAAGGTCACGCGGTGCCAGCCGTACTGGTCCCAGAACCTGAAGAGCTTCTCCATGTCGCCCACGACCTCGCCGGCGAGCTTGGTGCGGCAGGCGCGATCCATGACCACGTTGTCCACCGCCTTGGCCCGGTGGAAGAGGATCTCGCGCCGGGCGGGATGGATTTCGAGCGTGCTGGTCATGTAGCCTTGCGGGAGGAACGATCGCACCGAGGCCCCGCGCCGGTCCTCGGCGTGCGTGAGGATCTCGAACGGATTGGCCGGACCCGCCGGGCCGAACATCCTGGTCGGCGCGACGCAGTGCGCGTAGATGATCTGCCGCCTGGCGGTGTCCAGGACGGGGTCGGAGATGTAGCCGGGCCGGCCCACCAGGTGCTTCATCGCGATCATCGTGGCCGAGGAGATCAGGTCGGCCTCGCAGGCCCCCACCTGGCCAGCGTCGAGAAGCTCCACGAACCCGAGGCACGGATAGGCCGTCACGTGCCCGCCGTAGAACCCGCCCAGGCAGTTGATGGTGATGGCCTCGGCCCGGTGCTTTTCGAGCAAGGCCCGCTGGGCCAGGTACATCTGGCCGGATTCTTCGAGGGTGGCGTCGGCGCGGTCGAGGTGGACGGCCCGGGCCGCGGATTTCCACTTCGCGGCGAGCTCTTGGGCCTTGTCGCGATCGGCGGCCTGGAACGCCGCGACGAACTCCTTGAAGTCGATCTCGATCACCTCGATGCCCAGCAGGTCCCTGATCTGGGGGCCCAGGGCGTGCATCTTGCCGCCCACGGTGAGGAGCTTGGCCCCTTTCATGGCGTCGAGGCACTTGCCCACGTCGGCCACGTGGAGCGGATCGTCTTTGCAGGGGGCGGGGTCCGGCAATGCGGTCCGCCGGCGGCGCACGGAATCGCACGCGGCGACGAACTCGGCGGTCGAGCCGCCCTTCTTCAAGACGGCGAAGCACTTGGCCGCCTCAGCGAGGTCCTCGACGTTCGAGGAGGCGACGACCGAGAAGTTCTTGTTCGTGCGCCGCATACCCGCGGTGTAAACCAGGAATCCGCCGCTGCCGGCGAAGAGGAAGTCGGCCACGAGGGTCGGCTTGCCGGAGGCGACCACGGCCTGCATCACCTGGACCCAGTTGTTCATCTGGTAGACGATGTACCCGTCGATGCGGTCCGCGTCCCCCGAGGCGAGGAGTTTCTTCGCGTCCTCCGGCCCATGGGCCACGGCGGGGAGGAACTCGACCTGCGGGCAGAGCTTGCCGAGCGACGCGGTGACCCGCTCGACGTCGCCGGTGAAATCGTATCCGATGTGCGGCCAGGTGGGCCGGGGCTGCTTCAGCGCGAAGCAGGCGAAGACCAGCCGGACCCTCGGCCGGGCCGGGCCGGTCGGGCCGGGCTTGGCGGCCCGGGCGCGGTCCGCAGCGGCCGCCGAAACGATCCCGGCGCCCGGGCCGGACATCGCCGAGGCGGCGCAGAGTCCGCACCCCGCTGCGAGGAAACGACGGCGGCTTGTGCAGCAGTCACAGGCGTGGGCAGGAAGAGGCGGCTTCGTAGTCATCGTTGGCTCCCCGGGAGGTCGGTGGTGGTCAGGGCCCATGGAGCCCATTGTAGCACCGCCTCTTGGGCTACAGAAGCCGCCTAGGGGCGGCCGGGTGCGGGCGCATACCGGCCGGATTTCCGCCGCCTTTCGAGCCACTGCCAGCGGATCCTCAGGAGGATGATCGAGACGTGACGCCGCTGCAATCGTGCCAGGACAAACAAACATACCGGCCCGCAGTCTCCGCGTTCGCGCCAGGGAGGCTCCCACCTCCAGCCTTCGGGGACCTTCACGGGCTTGTCGGGCCCCGACGGGTGATGGAACGCAGCCGCGTCGGCCTTGGCGTTGGCCCCGCCCTGCGCCTGGGCAACGGCCGGCAGCTCGAGAAGGACAACAACCACCCCCGCGAGCGCGACCCTCCCGGAAGTCATGGTCAGGTCCTCAAGGGGTTGAGGTTCGCTTTACGTGGTGCCTGCGCGAAAGAAGGTATCCCAGGACGATAAGCCCCACCGGGATGAGGATCGCCGCGATCGTGACCATCGCGCGCCCGCGGGCTGGCTGGAGCTGCAACGCCTCCAACACGGGCTCGCCGAAGGGGTCGCCGCCGTTGGGGTCCGCAACACGATAGTGGAGCTTGCGGACGACGTCAAAGACAATCGTTCCCGGAGGGAGGCGAATCGCGAAGAAGTCGTCGGAGAGGCGATCGAACTCGATGCTGTCGAGTTGCATCTCCGTGCGGCAGGCGAGTTTTCCCCAAACCGCTTTGTCCTCGGCGTTGATGTCGGCATAGCGGTCCACGATCTGAAGGTACGGCAGCCACAGGCCCGGCTTGGCTTCCCGATAGTCCCGATTGAGCACCCCGGTGTGCAACGGCTTGCCGGGCCCCCAGCAGTACGCCCGGCGCCGAATCGCGAAACCGTGCTGCGGATCGACCCAGAAGCGATCCATGTCGGGCCACTCGACCAGCCAGCAGCGGACGCCGTCGATTTCTTCCGGCTCCGGCTTGACTCGGTATCTTGCGACATTGTTGCGGAGGAAGTCGGGGAGAAACGGCCGTTTGAGATCATCGCTCGCGATCGTAACCGGATTCGCCCCGGTCGACTGGGTGATGTACTTGAAGACGCTCAACGAGAGGTTGTTCGTGTAATGCCAATTGATCCAGAGGCTGCCCCCCTGCTTGAGGCCGTCGACTGAGGCCTGCCGGGCGGATTGATCCCACTCCAACAGCGCCCCCTCTCGCGTCAAGACGACGGCAGGCTCCGCGGGGGTGTGCACGCCTGGTTTGGTGTCTTCGGTGGGGTGCGTGAAGCGCCTTTGAGTAAACCACTTGTCGCCCCGCCGAGCAAGCACCCATTCTGCGCGGAGAGGCGCGCCCGAATAGCGCGTCGGCGTAACGTCCTCGCTCTTGACCCGCCGATAGCGGATCAGGAAACTCTCGGATTCGAAGAAGAGTTTCTCCGTGCGTTCGATGCCGTCGATGATTTGGCCGAGCGTCGGCGGGACTTGTCCTGGCGCGCCTCGTTGGAGTAGGCATGCCAATAGGGGCGCAACGAAGAACTTCCAACGAAGACTCCTGCGCATAGGTCCTCCCCTCCCCGGTAAGAGGCAAACGGGATCGGCACTGTCAACGCGATTCACTCTGTCGGAGAGAATCCCCAAGGCTCGCAAGCCTCCCCTCGCACGCCGGGCATCCACCGCAATTCACGGCGGCACATCCCGGCTCGGCGGCACGGGTTCCTCCCATGTCAATAGGCAGACCGCTCCAATCGCGCGCCGAAGGACAGCGGCGTCCAGCCCGACGTTTGGAGGCCGCGATACCGTCTGCCGTGTCCTCCTGCGGGCATACCACCGCGGAGGCCCCTCGCCCAGGATGCCCTTGGCACATCTCTCTCGAAGAAAGTCGGGAGGAGGCGACCTAGCCTCCGCAACCATACGGCGAAAGGTACATGTTGGTCGTGCACTGTTGGTTCTCAACACACGCCATCGTCTGGAGGGAAGTATTGCCCCCCACTTCAAGCAATAGCTTATTCACGCACCCACAGCCCCCGCAGGCCGATTTTCCCCAACCACCTCCAGAGCAGACATCATCTCGATACTCGGACTGCTGGTAGCAAACGCCCCCCATTACGTACTGCGCATCCTCGGACGCCAAGCAGCCGGCCGGCTCTACCGTGGGCAGACACAACAGGCCCGCGCCCAGAACGATCAACGCCCCAACGGACACCACCAGTGACCTCATAGTACTGACCTCCTGAAACCAGTCAACGTCGAACTTCGCGGTCTGGCCACGCGCCAGACCTCGCAACGTCTTCTTCGATTTGGGCGAAACGAGCCGAGAACCTCCCAGAGCACGTGCCCGCAAGAAGTCCCTTGCCCATCCTACTTCTTCGCCTCCTTTCGGAGTTGCCAACCCCTTGATCCGTGAACCAAGCAACCCTGGTCCCAAAACCGCCGCCACGCCGTGTAGGGGTGCTCCAGTCGCAGAAGAGCCAAGGCTCTCGCGGCGTGGCTAACGGGCAACAGGCTCCGGAAACTGCGCGATTCCATCGAAGGCAGGGCATCGATGTCGCGCCGCACCGCCTCGACGGCGCGGCGCACCGCCTCTTCCGACGGCCGAGAGCCGGGCTCAGCCAAGGCGATCCATTCGAGATGGTGCCCCGTTGCCGAGATGCGATCGAGCAGCGGGTCGTGCCAGGTGGACTCAGCAGCTTCCGGGTTTCCCGACCAGTTCTCGTCCCACCCTCCGCTGGAAAGCTGGCTTCGATCCAATCCCGCCGACAGGGCGATGAGCCAGTCGTGGGCCTGCCTTCGCACCGTCTCCGACAGCAAAGGATACCGCTCGTCGACCCGCAAGATGATAACGACCGCGTGCGGCACGTGGCAGCCGGAGCACGATCCCTTGCCGAGCGGCTGCTTCAGCAGCGCTGCAACAAGCCCGTCGACATCGGCTTCGTTGCCGAAGCGGTCCATCCAAGTCGTTTCGGGCGGGAGCCACCGTGCCAGCGCCGGGCCGATAAAATCCAGCTCGCGCGTCCAGGAGAATCGCATCATTGCGTCCTGAAGGACGTCGGCCACGGTCCCCGTCCGCCCCGAGGAGGTCGTCACGGGCGTTGTGGAAGGAACGCCCGCCTCGGCCAAGACGTTCAGCAGTTGACCATAGTGCCCTTCGGCCCGGGTTCTCACCGCATCCATCGACCCGGAAACCACGACGGAGACCCCGTACGGGGAATCGAGCAAGAACGCCCCGCCGATCTGCACCGTTCTCTCGCGGCAAGCCTTGTCGCTTAGCAGGGTCTCCACCATGAACGCGCCAGTCCGGTCGTAGGTCTTGAGAACCTGCTTCGAGAAGACCGCTTCCTTCCCCCACAAGCGCAGCTCGTGAAGGAGGCAAGGCACGGTGGGAGGATTCCACATCGGCACCGAGGCCGAAAGCGCCACGAACAACTGCTCGTCGCTCACGGTGTGAGCAGCCCCGGATTCGGTGAGATCTCTACCGGGTGCTCGCGAACCCGGAGCACCGGCGCCACCTTTTGGCCGCGGATCGCCCGCCTTGCCGGCTCGTCACGGGTTGGCGCGGTTCCCTGGGAGCAGCCGAGGAGCGAAACCGCCAGGACTATGGCAATCCCCCCCGCCACGGCGGATCGCCTCGAGAAGGCGCTTCGCGTTATGTTCCGAAGCATATCTCGTTGCCCTCTCAGCACCTGCACACCCACCAGGGTGAGCACTCCACCCCGACCGCACCCGGCGAGACATCCTGTTGCCGGGTCCTTCGCACCCAACGAGCGCCAGGGCTCACCGGGTGCAAGCGAACAGTCCTGATTCCCATGCAGTAACCTCAGAGTACCAATTCGCCAGTCCTTGTCAAGTCGCCCCATGCAATTGCGTCTAATGTTCAATTTATTGCATGTGTACCCCCCTCTTCGGTGCAGGTGAACCCCACCACAAAACCCCCTCTTGGGGCAACAGAAGCCGCCTGCTAGCCCAACACGCCTTGCTGGCAGGAGTGGTACGGGCAATTCGTCTGCGCGAATTTCCTGCACTGGCTGACAAGCAGCCAGTGCCACCCAAGCCTCCTGGGATCACGCGCGCTCGCTTAGAGGCGGCCGGGGATCGACTCGCCGCGAATGAGGTCCTCGAAGGTCTGGCGGCGGCGGACCAGATGGGCACGGCCGTCCTGGACGAGCACTTCAGGGGCCAGCGGCTTCGAGTTGTAGTTCGAGCCCATCACGAAGCCGTAGGCCCCGGCGCACTCGATGGCCAGGAGGTCGCCGACGCCCGCCAGCGGCAAGCGTCGCTTGATCACAAAGCCTCCTTCCTCCTGGGTGAAGACGTCGCCCGACTCGCACAGGGGCCCGCCGACGATCGCGTCGACCAGGGGGCGGCGGGCATCGCCGTCGGCCGGGGCGATGGAGATGGGGTGGTAGGCGCCGTAGAGGATCGGTCGGGCGAGGTTGTTGAACCCGGCGTCGACAAGGTAGAAGAGGTTTTCGGCCTGCTTCTTGACGGCCCGGATTTCGGTCAGCAAGAAGCCGCTCTCGGCGACGAGGTACCGGCCGGGCTCGATCTCCAGGCGGATCGGGTGGCCGAAGCGATCCTGGAGGCGTTGGCGCGTTGCGTCCCAGAGGCGGAAGTACTCGTCGAGGTCGACGTAGGCCTGGTCTTCGCGATAGGGGACGGGCAGCCCGCCGCCTGCGCTGATCGATCGCAGGTTCCGGCCCACGACCTCGGCCGTCGCCTCCATGGCCCGGCAAACCTGGGACAAATGCTCCAGGTCAGTCTCCGAGCCGATGTGCACGTGCAGGCCGGTCACGCCCAGGCCGTAGTGTTCGGCGTCGACCAGGCACTCGGGCAACTGCTCGTGCCAGATGCCGTGTTTTGCCCGGTCGCCGCCGGTGTTCGTCTTGCGGCTGTGCCCGTGGCCGAAGCCGGGGTTCACGCGCAGGGTGATCTCCCGGCCCGGGGCGCGGGAGCCGTACTGGTCGATCATGTCGGGCGAGCCGCAGTTGACGTGGACGTTTTCGGCAAGAACCAGCTCGAGCGATTCGGCGTCGAAGACGTCGGCGGTGTAGACGATGGGTGGGGGATCGCCCTGGGCGAGGTAGCCCGCGGCCATGGCCCGCTGAACCTCCCCGGCGCTGACCACGTCGACCAGCGCCCCGTGCCGCCGCACCAGATCGAGCACGGCCAGGTTCGAGCAGGCCTTCTGGGCGTAGCGGACCACGTCGAAGGCCCTGAGGTCCTCCAGGCGCCGGACGATCGTGGCGGCGTCGTAGACGAACACGGGGGTGCCGAACTGCCGGGCCAGGTCCGCGATGGGGACGCCGGCAACGTGCGTCCGCATGGCCGAGAAGACGGGAGCGGGGGGCATGGCGCGAGGTCCTTGCTTTCGTCGATCCACGGGGAGACCAGACCGCGCCGGGCGGTCTCGCTTCCCCCCAAAGCAGAAAAAGGGGCGGCACCGGCCGGACGCTCGGCTCGGTGCCGCCCACTGCGTTCAACGCCGTGTTGCCAAGCGGGCTCGCCGGCTACCGCATGGCCGGCAGGCTGCCGAGCACCTTCAGGAGGCCCTCTTCCACCTCAAGGCGGGTTTGGGTCCCATTCTCGATGACCTTGGCGGTCAGGCGAACGTGGTCCTTGCCCGTCGACCCTTCCAGGAGCTTGAGCACCTGCTGGATCCAGGCCTTGGCCGGCCCACCGCCGGCCTCGGACGCGAGCCGCAGGATGGGGGTCAGCGCCACGGCCATCTCCATCGGCGGCACGGTCTTGCCGGCCTCGGCCTTGGCCTGGTCGATCGCCCGCTTGAGGTCCGCGGCGGGCTCGTTGCCTACGGCCAGGTACAGGCTGTCCGAGCCGATCCCCAGGATCGCCGTGATCTTGTCGCCGAACAGCATCGCGGCCCCCTGGCCGCCGTCTCCGAGCGCCCCGGTCGGAAGCGACAGCACGTGGAACTTCACGCCGCCGTACTCTTCGGCGTTGAGCTTGATCAACTTGGCCATGTCCGGCTGGTCCTTGCCGGCCGCCTCGATCAACTGCTTCAAGGCGGCCTCGAGCTTGGCCCCTTCGGCGATCCGGCCGCCGGCCACCAAGAGCGACTTCTTCGCCTCGAGCCTCAGCGTGGCCGCCGCGTCGATCGTCCCGGAATCCAGGGTCTTCTCGAGCACGTCCATCAGGTCGCCAATCACCTGCTTGGCCTGTTTGAGCTGCTCTTGGTTCAGGTCCTGCTTCTCCACCTCGCCCAGGGCGTTCGTGCGGAGCGAAGCCACCATGAGCTTGATCTGGGCGATCTCGTCGGGCTGCGACTTCGCGGTGATCCTGAAGCTCACCGTGGCGTCGGGGGGAATCAGGCCCGCGAAGCTGCTCTTGAGCTCCTGGGCCTGGCCCATCTGCTTGGCGAGCTGCGTCCCCGGCAGGGCGGTCAGCACGTAGTCGAGGTAGGCCGTGGAAGTCTGCCGGTCGACGTTCAGCCCGAGCCGGATCGTATCCAGCTCCTTGAGCATGGTGGTGACCTGCTTCACCACCTGGTCGAGCATCTTGTTGCGCAGGGCGACCTGCTCGTCGCTTTCGCCCGGCTTGCGCTGCTGCTTGGCCATTTCCAGGCCGAACGTCAGCGGCACCATGACCATCTGCCGGGTTTCCTCGGGGACGTTCTTCACCACGAGGCTGACCGCCAGGAGGTACTTCTCGTTCGCCCCGCCGAACAGCTTCACCGGGTCGGCGGGGATGTTGGCCAACGACGTCTTCTTGTCGGCGATCGCCGCCCAGTCGCCGGCCTGCTTGACGACGAGGGATCCCTGCGGGGGATGCAGCTCGAAGAAGCCCCCTTCCAACTCCTTGACCTCCATGTCGAACTTCTTCACGGCGTCCAGGAGGACCTTGACGTTCTTGACGGGCAGGAAACCCTGGACGACGAACTCCATGGGCTGCGCGCCGGTGGCAACAGTCACCCCCCACGGCTTCGATTTATCCAGCGCCCCCAGCGCCTCCTCCCCCAAGGTCATTTGCAGGGGCATTTCCAGCATCTTGGCGAGGTCCGGGTTGCCGCCGAGCTTGCCCACCAGCCCGATGGCCTGAGACAAGGCGTCGTAGCCCGCGAAGTAGACCGTCACAAACGGCTCGCCGCTCTTGGGCTTGTCCTGGGCCGGAGCCTGCGGGGCAACGCCCATCCAAACGGCCAGGGCCAGGGCCAGCACGGCCATGGCCGGCAGTAGCTTCCTTCTCACAATCGCTCTCCTTTGCACAAACAAGAGAAAAGGTCCATCCCGCCGCGCCACCCCAGCGGACTGCGGCGGTCCCGAAAGCCGGGCCCGGTGGCCAAACCAAAGGCCAGCGAGGATCCATCAAGTTTACCGGTGAAGCCCAGCCGAGAACAGGCTCCGCCGGGCGCACGGGGCGAGAAAACCACGCGCCCGTGCTCAGCGCTCCCGGTAAGTGATCCGCCCCCTGGCGAAATCGTAGGGAGAGACCTCGACCGTCACCTTGTCCCCCGGCACGATGCGGATAAAGTTCTTGCGCATCCGCCCGGCGACGTGGGCGATCACCATGTGACCGCTCTCCAATTGGACGCGGAACCGGGTGTTGGCCAGGGCCTCGGTGACAACGCCGCTGACCTCCAACGGCTTCTCTTTGGGCATACACCTCTCCCGACCACAGACCAACGGGCAACCGCCCAGCACAACGGTCAACGGAAGCGTCATCCTAACATGTTCCCCCACCCGCTCCAAGGGGTGGACCGCTTTGCCCACGCAATCCCATGCGCCCCCCTGGAGTGGGGCCGTCCTTCTGGTAGTCGTGCCGCAGAACACACCTGCGAACTGCGATGGGCAGGCAGGTGGGGGCACTTCTACACCATACGGGGGGAAGCGGTGTCTGGCCTGACTGCCAGCCCGCGTTTCTCGCCGGCCGTAGGACGGATTGTCAATCCGTCCTACTTCACGGGACGGGTTGGCAACCCGTCCCACGTAAGGACGAATCGACCACCCCGCTTGCCCCTCTTCCCACGCGGTGTTGGCCCGACTATGCTGGACGGGCCCCGCGCCCGGGCACTCCAACCAACCCCTTTTATGATCACGGCGAGGCACCCATGGCCCAATCGGATTCTGGTGCGCAAGCGGGAAGCCATTCCACCCCGAAGCGCGAGCTGAACCTGTTCGACACGACCTCGATCATCGTCTCCATCGTGTTGGGGACGGGGATCTACATGACCACCCCGTCGATCGCCGGCAAGGTCCCTTCGGTCGCCTGGCTGTTCGGCGTGTGGATCGCCGGGGCGGCGCTCTCCTTTGTCGGCGCGTTGTGCTACGGCGAGCTGACGACCATGCATCCGAGGGCCGGCGGCGACTACTTCTACCTTACCCGGGCCTACGGCCGCGACCCCGGCTTCTTGTTCGCCTGGTCGGAGCTCTGGATCACCCGGCCGGGAAACATCGGCGCCCTGGCCTTCGTGTTCGCTCAGTACGCCTACCAACTCTGGCCGTGGGCCAAGAACATGACGGGATCGATCGAGGTATGGCCTTGGGGGGAGGTCACCGTGAAGGCGGTTGCCCTGCTGGTCTATGCCGCCGCCCCGGTGGTGCTGCTGACCTGGGTCAATATCGTGGGAGTACGCGAAGGGAAGTGGACCCAGAACGCGCTGACGATCCTCAAGCTGGCCGGGCCGGTGATGATCCTCGTGGCGGGGCTGATGTTCTCCTCGGAAGCGCAGGCCGGTGCGGCGCCGGCGGCTGCGGCGCCGTTCGAGCGGCCCTTCGACTTCGGCGCCGTCAAGCTGGCCTTGATCCTCGTGCTGTTCACCTACGGCGGCTGGAGTGAGATCGCCACCGTCGGCGCCGAGGTCCGCAACCCGGAGAAGAACATGCTCCGCTCGCTCCTCCTGGGCGTGGGGGCCGTTACCGTGATCTACCTCGTGCTCAACTACATGTTCCTCCACGTGCTGGGTTTTGAGGGCTTCGGCAAGGCGGGGGAGGGCGTGGCGACCGACACGGTCCGGCCAGTGTTTGGCGAGATCGGCGCCAAGCTGATCAGCCTGATGATCACAATCTCCGCGCTGGGGGCGATGAGTGCCCAGATCTTCACCGGGGGCCGAATCTACTACGCCATGGGCAAGGACCACCCGATCTACGCCTGGCTCGGCCGCTGGAACGAGCGCTCGGGAACGCCCGTCCGATCGCTCGTGCTCCAGGCCGCCGCCAGCGTGGCGCTCATCGTGGTTTTCGGCCTGAGCGAGAGCAAGGAGGCCAAAGCGTTCGAGCAGCTTGTCGGCTTCACCGCGCCTCTGTTCTGGGCCTTCTTCACCATGGTCGGGCTTTCGGTGTTCGTCTTCCGCACGTTCGAGCCCAACGCGCCCCGCCCCTTCCGCGTGCCGTGGTTCCCGCTCCCCCCGATCCTCTTCTGCCTCATGACCGTGTTCATGCTGTACGCCAGCATCGACTACGCGATCAACTTCGGCGGGAACAAGACCTTCTGGTGGGTCGGCGTGATGGCCGTCGGCATCGCCATGGTCTTCGTCAACCGCTTCTTGACCCCAAAGCAGCAGGAGTAGCGAAGGCCGGGTGCGGCGTTTTCCGCCGGGTTGGTCCTTTCCTGGTCGAAAGAAAGGGAGCTGACGATGTCATCCTCCGGCCTCCGCATCTGGGCAATCTTCGCCGTCCTGTCGACCGCGCGTGCCCTTTTCGCGGCCGACGTGCCCGATGTCCCTCGCGAAATCCTCCGCAAGGCGGCCCACGTCCGGCCCACGCCCCGGCAGGCCGCCTGGCAGGAGCTTCAGTACACCTGCTTCACCCATTTCGGCATGAACACCTTCACCGATCGCGAGTGGGGCGAAGGCAAGGAAGACCCCAAGCTCTTCAACCCCACCGCCTTCGACGCCCGGCAATGGGCCGCCGCCTGCAAGGCCGCCGGCATGAAGATGATCCTCCTCACGGCCAAGCACCACGACGGCTTCTGCCTCTGGCCCAGCAGGCACACCGACCACTCGGTCAAGAGCAGCCCGTGGAAGGACGGCAAGGGGGACGTGGTCCGCGAGGTCTCCGACGCCTGCCGCGAGTCCGGACTGAAGTTCGGCGTCTATCTCTCCCCCTGGGACCGCCACGAGCGGACCTACGGCTCCGAGGCCTACAACGCCTTCTACAAGAACCAGCTCCGGGAACTCTTGACCCGGTACGGCCCGGTCGTTGAGGTCTGGTGGGACGGGGCGTGCGGCGAAGGCCCCAACGGCAAGCGCCAGGTGTACGACTGGGACGGCTACACCCGCGTGGTGCGCGAGTGCCAGCCCGACGCGGTGATCTTCGGCATGGGCCCGGACGTCCGCTGGGTCGGCAACGAGGACGGCCTGGCCCGGGAAAGCGAATGGAGCGTGCTTCCCAAGAAAGGACCCGGCGACCAGACCGCCGGCGACCTCGGCCACCGCAAGTACCTCGTCGGGGCCACGGAGTTCGACTGGTACCCGGCGGAGTGCGACGTCTCGATCCGCCCGGGCTGGTTCTACCACGCCGGCCAGGACGGCCAGGTCAAGTCGCTGGCGCACTTGCTGGAGATCTACTACCGTTCGGTGGGCCGGAACTCGGTCCTCCTGCTCAACGTCCCGCCCGACCGCCTCGGGCTGTTCCACGAAAACGACGTGGCCCGGCTCAAAGAGCTCCGCTCCGTGCTCGACGAGACCTTTGGGACCAACCTGGCGGCCGGCCGGCCGGTTACGGCCTCGAACGTCCGCCGGAACGACCCGGCATACGCCGGCGACAAGATCACCGACGGCAACCCGGCCAGCTACTGGACCACCGACGACGGCGTGTACCAAGCCACCCTGGAAATCGATCTCGGCCGCCCGGCGACCTTCGACCGGGCCATGCTCCAGGAGCAGTTCGCCTTGGGCCAGCGGGTCGAGCGCTTCGCCCTGGAGCGCTGGGACGGCGGCCAGTGGAAGGCGATCGTCGAGGCGACCACGATCGGCCACAAGCGTCTCTTGCGCTTCGACCCGGTGACGACCGATCGGGTCCGCATCCGCATCCTCGACAGCCGCGACTGCCCGACCCTGCGCGAGTTCGGGCTGTACAAGGCGAGTCCCAGGGAAAAGAAGCCCTGAAGATCCATCCCGCGGCTCATCTACCTCTTTTGGCGGGTATTCCGAGGCTGGGATCGCGGGACATCCTCTATCGGATTATTGTTGAATTGACGGGACATTCTCGCGGACGTACAATTGGCAATGAAAGGTGGTGATCATCCCACTCTTAAGTTGTAAAGTATTATATAGTAAATGCTTGTGTCCTTTTGCCCGAGCCGGAGGAAACGGACATGAAACGGACACTCCCTAGGACAGATTCCGGGACACAAGTCAGACCGTATTCTCAGACGCATCCGTGGATTACTTTTTCCCTCGACCTGACCAAGGCACCCTTTCCGTCGTGGATGGACCTGGGGGCGGTCCAGTCCAAGATCGAACACGTGGCCAATGTCTTGCTGCCGCCGAAGATCGCGAAAGATCTCCACACCCTGTATCTGGCCAAGGGGATCCACGGGACCACGGCCATCGAAGGGAACACGCTCTCGGAAGAGCAGGTCCGCCAGCGAATCCGAGGGGAGAGGAAGCTCCCTGAGTCGAAAGCCTATCTCGGCAAGGAAATCGACAACATCGTCGAGGCCTGCAACGAGATCGCCGCAGCGGTCCTCGAAGGCGGGGAGTCCCCACTCACAACCGATCAGATCATCCGGTTCAACGAGGTCGTCTTGCAGGGGCTCCCCTTGGAGGAGCACGTGGCGCCGGGACAATTTCGTACGTACTCGGTGGGGGTTGCCGGGTACCGAGGCGCGCCAAGCGAGGATTGCGGGTATTTGGTCGATCGCCTCTGCCATTGGCTGAATACGGGCTTTGAGCCACCGAGCGATGATCTTGCCACCGGCTTCGCCGTGCTCAAGGCCATCATGGCCCATCTGTACCTGGCCTGGATTCACCCCTTCGGCGACGGCAACGGCCGGACCGCCCGGCTCGTGGAATTCCGGATTCTCCTCTCTGGAGGGGTGCCGTCCGTCGCGGCCCACTTATTGAGCAACTTCTACAATCAAACGAGAGCGGAGTACTACCGCCAGCTCGCCGCAGCAAGCCGCTCTGGTGGCGACGTGATGCCCTTCATCTCGTATGCCCTGCGCGGCCTCCGCGACTCCCTGGATGAACAAATCCAGGGCATCCGCTCTCATCAGTGGCGGGTAGCCTGGAGAGACCACGTTTTCTGGAAGTTTCGCGATGGAAAGGGGGAGGCTGTTGACCGGCGAAGGCTCGTGGCCCTGGAACTCGCGAAGGTCGACCCGCCCGCGGTCCGGGTCGATGAAATCAAGGAACTGACCCCCGGAATCGCTGCACGCTATGCCCGCAAGACGGCCAAGACGCTCACGCGCGACCTCAACGAGCTGCAAGCGATGGAGCTCATTGTACGCCAGGGCCGGACAGTCCGGGCCAACAGGGATCTGCTGATCCACTTCCTGCCACGCAGACGTACGCCTCCACAAGGAGAGCAGGCAAGCCAGGGAGATCAACGGTCGCACAAGGGAGTCGCAAGAGAATGAACACCGAGATACTTCAACGCGTCGAATTCCGCCGATCACCACGCGGTCACTCCAGTACCCATGGTGGGTCTTCGCTTCGCTCGACCCACCCTACGTTGCCCAAGCCGTGGAGCGTGCGCACAAGCGCCCTCGCCGGCGCGGCAACGGCGGTGCTTGTTTTCGTTCTCGCATGGCCGGGGCTCTGCCAATCGCACACCATCGGCGACTGGATGTTGATCTATCGCCAGCCGGCCAAGCAGTGGGCCGAGGCGCTGCCGATCGGCAACGGCCGCCTCGGCGCGATGGTCTTCGGCGGCGTCCGGGAGGAGCGGCTGCAACTCAATGAGATCAGCCTCTGGTCGGGCGGGCCCCAGCCCAACGCCGACCGGCCCGACGCCTGGAAACACCTCGCCGAAATCCGCAGGCTCCTGCGGGAAAGGAAGTACGCCGAGGCCGAGCGGCTCACCAACCGGTACATGACCAACCAGGGGGGCGGGTTCGACGGCGCCTACCGCGCCGCCTACCAGACCCTCGGCGACTTGACGCTCCGTTTCGACGTCGATCCGAGCGCGGCGGGCGATTACGAGGGAGGCCTCGTGTTGGATCACGCATTCACCGAGTCGAGGTACATCCGCGACGGCGCCGTGTTCTCGCGCACGGCCTACGCGTCGCGGGCCGACGACGTGATCGTGATCCACATCGGCCACGGCACGCCGGGCGGGGTCTCCTTCGAGGCCGGGCTCACCCGCCAGGCCGACGCCAAAACCGAGTTCCTCGCCCCCGATCGCCTCGTGATGCGCGGCCAGTGCGACGGCGGCAAAGGCATGAAGTTCGAGGCCCATCTGAAGGCGATCACCAAGGGCGGGAAGGTCTCCGGCTCGGGCGATACGCTCCGCGTCGACAAGGCGGATGAAGTCGTCCTCCTGCTGGCCGCCAACACCGACCACGTCCTCGATCCGTCGAGGAGCTATCGCGGCAAGGATCCCGCCGCCTTGTGCGAAAAGCAGATCGCCGGGGCATCGAAGAAGTCCTTCGACACGCTCTTCAAAGACCATCTCGCCGCGCACCACCGGCTGTTCGGCCGCGTGGACCTCGACCTGGGGCACGGCGACAACGAGCACCTGCCGACCGACGAGCGGCTCCGCCAGCTCGCCCGCGGCGCCAACGATCCGCAGCTTCTGGCCCTCTACTTCCAGTACGGGCGGTACCTGTTGATGTGCTCCAGCCGGCCGGGCTCGCTGCCGGCGAACCTCCAGGGTCTTTGGGCCGAGGGGCTCGCCCCGCCCTGGCACGCCGACTACCACGCCAACATCAACGTCCAGATGAACTACTGGCCGGCCGAAGTGGCGAACCTGGCCGAGTGCCACCTGCCCTTGATCGACCTGACCCGGTCGCTGGTCGAGCCGGGCCGAAAGACGGCCCGGGCCTACTACAACGCCCCGGGCTGGGTGTTTCACATGATCACCAACGCCTGGGGCTGGACCTCGCCCGGCTGGCACGCCGGCTGGGGCTTCTTTCCCGCCGGCGGGGCCTGGATGTGCCAGCACCTCTGGGAGCACTACGCCTTCAGCGGCGACAAGGAGTACCTCCGCCAGGTCTACCCGGTGATGAAGGAGTCGTGCGAGTTCTTCCTCGACTACCTGGTCGAGGACGAGAAGGGCCGGCTGGTCACGGCCCCCTCCACGTCGCCGGAGAACAGCTTCATCACGAAGGAGGGCCATCGGGGCTCGGTCTGCGCGGGCGCGGCCATGGACCGCCAGATCATCTGGGACCTGTTGAGCAACACGATCGAGGCCAGCCAGGCCCTGGGCATCGACGGGGACTTCCGCGCGAAGCTCGCCGGCGCCCGGGCGAAGATCCTCCCGCCCGAGATCGGCCGCCACGGCCAGCTCATGGAATGGGGTGAAGATTTTGACGAGGCGGAGCCGGGCCACCGGCACGTGTCGCACCTGTTCGCGCTGCACCCCGGCCGGCAGATCACCGTGCACGGCACGCCGGAGCTGGCTGAGGCGTGCCGGGTGACGCTCCGGCGGCGTCTTTCGGCCGGCGGCGGGCACACCGGCTGGAGCCGGGCGTGGATCATCAACTTCTTCGCCCGGCTGGAAGACGGACCCAAGGCCCACGAGAACCTCGTCGCCCTGCTCCAGAAATCGACCCTGCCGAACCTCTTCGACACGCATCCGCCGTTCCAGATCGACGGGAACTTCGGCGGCACCGCGGGCATTGCGGAGATGCTCTTGCAGAGCCACGCGGGCGAGATCGCCTTGCTGCCCGCCTGGCCCAAGGCGGCCTGGCCGAGCGGGCACTTCAAGGGCCTTCGGGCCCGGGGTGGGCTGGAGGTGGACCTGGCCTGGAAGGACGGCCGGCCCACCACCGCCACCCTCCGCGCCACGCTCGACGGCCGGCCCGCGCTGCGCGCCCCGCGCGGCCATCACGTTGCCTCGATCCAATCGGCCGGCCGGCCCGTCCCGCTGCACCTGAACCCCAACGGCACCGTCTGGCTGGAGACGAAGGCCGGACGGACGTACGAGGTCACCTTCCGGCTGGGCGACACGCTGTTATTGCCCGGTTCGGCGGAATGGCCGCGCCGATGACCCCGCCGGCGGAGCCCCCCCCAAACATTCAACCGGTATGCTGCCCCATCGTTAGAGTTATGTGCCAGTCGTAAACTCCTCGCCTCTGCATGCCAAGGACGGGAACAAAGGGGCTACTAAAAGCCATAGAATGCCTATGGTGTATCGAAATACTCCGAAAAGGGGGGGTTGGAGAGGTCTTTCGCCCGAGTGTATTGACTAATCGGATGCAATCGTTAGCATAAGACTACCGTCCTTGTCGTGAAGGTTGGGGCGTGTGTCTGGTGTGGCATCTGGGGACCGCAGAACGTTGGCCCACGCCCGCGCAGTCTCGCCTCTGCACGCGTATCAAGGGGGGCTGTGATGAGATTGTTCCGGCGGAGTTTCCGATCGGCCGCGGTCCAGTCCGGTGCGGGCTTCTCGGCGAAAGCCGCTGGATACGTCGGCGCGGCGTTTTTTTCGGCCTCGGCGGGGTGTTACTCTACGCCTGGATAACGCCCCTTGGTTGGACGAGGCCTGTGTCCTCCGCCGCGAAGGAACTGGACGTCCTCGTTGCCCGATTGCGCGACGACCCGATTCGGGTGGAAGCGAGGACGGTGGGGCTGCTCGAAGTGCCGCCGGCGGAGAGGGAGTGGATCCGTCAGCAGATTCAGCCGCCGACCAAGGTCCGGGCGACTTCCTCTCACCTGGTTGGCTTCCTGGCGAATTGGACGCGGGCACTACGTTGTCGTGCTTTCGGCCTCTCACGAAGGGGACCGCCCCGGGGTTCTGCTGGTGGATGGCGCGACCGGCCAGAGATACCTCTTCGGATGGGACCGTTTTCCGGCGTTCTGGAGCGGTTATGTCCTGGAGAACTCGGCGGACCGCGTCTGGCTCTATGGGCTGACGGCGGGTACGGTGCTCTGCTGGGTCGTGCTGGCCTTCACCTGGATCGGCCGCGCGCGACCGGGCGGTGTCGCCAGGGTATTTGGGTTCCTCCGGTCTCGACGCGGGGTGGCGGTCCTGGTCGGGTCGTTTTGCCTCGGGAGGTGCCCGGCTTCAGTTCCCGCCTGGGCTGGCGAGCCTCCGCACGCCACGCCCCATCCCGAGTTCTGGCGCGTGCCCGAAGCCGACGGCATGCTGATGTTCCGCGAGCCTACGATCGACGAGTTTCGCCGTGCATGGACGGGCTATGCGCTGGTCCCCGATCCGCCGCGCAAGCCGTGGATCGCTTCCCTCGCGGTGGCATCTCTTGCCGTGGGGGCGTACCTCGGATGGCGAACCCTGCGCTGGGCGGTCCCGGCGGCATACAAGTGACTAACGGGTTGCGGCGACAATCGCTTCATCTTTTTGTCGAGGAATTGGCCCATGTCTGTTTCGTTTCCGTGGAGCAGTGCTGGACTTTGCGCTCTGCTGTGCGCGCTCGGGTGGGGCGGGGTGGCCCACGGTGTTGCCATGGGGGCCGAACCGGGCCTTCCCGACCAGGTGCGCCGGGCACTGGATGAGAACGCCTCGGCCTTGAGCCCCCTCAGGGTGACCTGGGAGCAGACGCGGTCCAGCCCATGGACTGTTTCCCAGGTGCTCGCCAAGCTGAAAATGCCCGACACGGCCCGCGACGTGATGGCGCCCCAGAAGGTGGAGGTGAAGCTCCAGGGCAACAAGTTCTACGTGCATTATTGGCGCAGCATGGCGCAGGCCGAGGCCCACAGCAAGGGAGGCCCGCGGAGCGACCTGCCGCTGCTGCTCGTGGAACAGGAGGTGGCTTTCGATGGCAGCAAGTTCTACAATGGCAGTCCCGGTCGGCTGGACGGCGCGCAGCAGGGCGACGCGAACGTGCACATCGAGGGGATCGAGAGAATCGTCCAGCCGCCGGGGGACCGGGTGCTGGCAGACCCCGTCTATTTCTACATGGCAGGATTCCGGGTGCCCAGCACCGCCAGGGATTGGACGAGTGCACGGCCGAAATCGCTTCTCCAGTCCGTCCTCGACCAGGGGGGAAAGATCGGCGGCGTTCGCGAGGAGCGCTTGGGAGAAGAGGCCGTTCTGAGCGTGGAGGTCCTTAAGGAGGGTGAGAAGACCGTCTTCGCACTCGACCCGGCAAAGCGCTACGCCTTGCGCCGTCGCACGGCATGGTATCCCTCCGGGTCGCTGGCGGCCACCGTCGACTGCCTGGACTTTGTGAGATTGCAGGATCCGGATCTCTGGTTGCCCAAGCGGATTGAGGTCGATCAGCATGTCGACAAGGATCCTCAGCTCCTCATGCACGACACGTATGCGGTCAGCGTGGTCTCCCGAGCGCCGATCGCCCCCGAGGAGCTGGCCGTCAGCTACAAGGCTCCCGGGTCGTGGGTCACCGACGATACGATCCCCGGTGCGGAAGGCCTCAAGGAGGGAAAGGTTACTTACCGCGTGCCTGCCAGCGCCGAGGAACTCGACGAAGCGATCGCGCTAGCCATGGGAAAGGTACCCCAGCGTGCGCCCCTCAGTCGTTCCATTCTCGCCCTGAACGTCGTGGCTCTGGCTATCCTCCTCGTGGTGGTTCTCTATTGGAGAATTCGGCGCTCCAAGACCGCCAGGGCGTAAAGGGCGACGAACGCGATGAGAAAGACGCTTTGGCTAGGTGCGCTAGGGGTGCTGTTAGGTCTGCGACACGAGGCGTTGTGCAGCGAGCCGCCTGCGGCGGCACTCAACGCCCGGCAACTGCGGTCGGCACTGCTTGAAGCGCAGCGGGGAATACGCTCCATCAGCGTGACCTACCGGTCCGACGACTACGATCCGAAGAAGTTCCCGAAGGGGACTTACCTGCATCGCATCGTCGTGGCGAAGGCTCCGTCCTTCCTGTATCACGTTTCCGCCCACGGGCACCGCCGGCTGGAATGGCAGGACGACTTTTATCAGCAGCGAGCCTACGTCACCGCCAATCACGTTTGCAACGAGTTCCCCGTCGTCCGGACCTACTTCGAGCACGACATCCGGCCGGAGGATCCCCTTCCCGGAACCCTTCCCAGAGACTTCTTCTTCCTCGCCACGGGGCTCTGGCCGCTGCGGCAAAGCGAACCGGGTGGGTTGGACTACCTCGATGCGTTGCTTGCGTGGCTCGACAAGTACGCCCCTTCCCAACGAGAGGACCCCTGGGCGATCGGCTACCTCGCCGGTCTTCCGGCGGCACTCGTGGTGATTCTCTGTCTGGAGTTCTGTTTTCGGCGCTGCCGGCGCCGAGCTGCGGACGGCGGTTCGGCCATGACGGGCTGAGCCCACTTGCCCGCGACGGACGAATTGGCCCAACTGGCAGCCAGCCCGACAGAAGCCCCCCGCGTGGGAACGAGCCTACGGGCCGACCCGATTCCGGCCGCCGCCGTTGTGTGTTGCGTGGTCCCCGACTATCATGGGCTTGGTTCACCGAGCATCCCCCGGGGCGGACAAGAATCCCCCCGGGGCTCCCTCCCAGATCCCCGCAACCCGACTGATCGGAGGACGCTCATGGAATCACCAGTCTCCCGCCGTCGTTTCCTCGGTGCCTCGGCCACCCTGGGAGCCGGCCTGACCATCCTTCCGGCCACGGTGGTCCGCGGCTACGCGGCCAACGAGAAGCTCAACGTGGCCCTGGTGGGCGTGGGCGGACGCGGTGAGTGGTTCGTCGACACGATCCCTCGCATGGAGCGGGTCGTCGCCGTCTGCGACGTGAGCGACGAGAAGATCGCCGGGGCCTTCAAGCATTGGAAGGAATTCGGAGACCGGTACTCCGCCTCCCAGCAGGAGTGGGAGCGGCGCGCCGGGGCGGAGTTCAAGCGCCTGGTGCAGAACCGGCCCAAAGAGTACCGCGACTTCCGCAAGATGCTCGAGGAGATGGGCAGCCGGATCGACGCCGTCGTGGTGGCCACGCCCGACCACACCCACGCGGTGGCCTGCGCAGCCGCCATCCGAGCCGGCAAGCACGTCTTCTGCGAGAAGCCGCTGACGCGCACGCTTCACGAGTCGCGAGCCCTGCGCGACCTGGCCCGCAAGCACAAGGTGGCCACCTCGATGGGCAACCAGGGCACGTACAGCGGGGCGTTTCGCCGGGCCCTGGAGCTGGTGCGAGGCGGCACGCTCGGCGAGATCAAGGAAGTACACGTGTGGAACGACGGCGGCGGGGCGGACCGCAAGGAGCCCCCCAAGGGCCAAGAGCCGGTGCCGGCGCACTTGCAGTGGGACCTCTGGCTGGGCCCGGCGCCCATGCGCCCCTACCATCCTCTGTGGATGCAGCGTCACCTCTGGCGGGAGTTCGGCACCTGCCAGTTGGGCAACTGGGGCTCGCACAGCGCGAACCTCGGCTTCATGGCGCTGAAGGTCCACGAGCTGTGGCTCGGCGAGCCCGCCGCCCAGCGGCCGCGCGTGGTCATCGAGGCCGCGTCGTCGGGGATCAACCGGCTCTCCTTCCCGCGGTGGGAGCGCGTCACCTGGGAGATCCCGGCCCGGGCCGAGTTTCCCCCCATCAAGATCGCGTGGTACAACGGCGCGGCCTCGGGCATGGACGAGCTGCTCGACTCGGTGCTGAAGGACGCCCCGAAAAAGGACCGGAACAACTGGCGATTCGCCGGGACGCTCGTTGTCGGCACCAAGGGGACCATCCACACGACCGGCCACAACATGTGGTTCCACCTGCTGCCGAAGGACCGGTTCGAGGGCGTGCAGTGCGAGCGGCCGGAGGGCGTGGAGGACTCGCGCGGGCCGGAGCAGGACTGGTTCGCCGCGTGCCGTGGCGGGAAGCGGCCCTGGGCCAACTTCGACTACGCCTCGGCCCTGAACGAGTTCCTCATGCTCGGCAACGTCGCGACGCAGTTCGAGGGCCGCCTGGAGTTCGACCCCGTGGCCATGAAGATCACCAACCACGCCGAAGCCGACGCGCTCTTGCGCTGCGATTACCGGCAGGGCTGGTCGTTATGAGTTCCCAAAGCGCCTTTCCCGCAGGAGTATTCCCATGAGACGCCGGCAATTCCTGAGGCAATCGGCCGCCGTGGCGGCCGGTCTCGGTTTTCCTTCCGTCGTGGCTTCGTCGGTCCTTGGTGCCCCGGGCACGGTGGCGCCGTCCAATCGGGTCGTGCTGGGGTGCATCGGCCTGGGCATCCAGGGAATGGGGAACATGCGGACCTTCCGGGGGAATCCGGAGGTCCAGGTCGTTGCCGTGTGCGACGTGCACGAGGACCGGCGGCGCGAGGGCAAGCGGTCGGTGGACGAGTTCTACGACAACCACGATTGCGCGGCCTGCAAGGATTTCCGCGAGCTGATCGCCCGAAAGGACGTCGACGCCGTGCAGATCACCTCGCCCGACCACTGGCACCCCTTGATGGCGATCGAGGCGGCCCGGCAGCGCAAGGCCATGTACTGCGAGAAACCGATCGGCTGGAGCTTTCGCGCCGCGCAGGCCGTGCGCAAGGCCGTCCAGTCCGGCGGCGTGGTCTTCCAGTTCGGCACCCAGCAGCGGTCGGGCGGGAACTTCCGTCTCGCCTGCGAGCTCGTGCGCAACGGGAAGATCGGCCAACTGAAGACGATCCTCGTGGGAGTCCCGGGAAGCTGGACGTGCCCCAAGCAGCCGACCGAGCCGGTGCCGAAGGAGCTGGACTACGACCTGTGGCTGGGGCCAGCCCCGCTGGCGCCCTACTGCTATCAGCGATGCCGCCCCTGGACCGAGAAGGAAGGCTACAGCGTTTGGTACTGCATCTCGGATTACTGCATGGGCATGATCGGCAACTGGGGGGTTCACCACCTCGACATCGCCCAGTGGGGAAACGGCACGGAGCTTTCCGGGCCCGTGGAGGTCGAGGGGACGGGAGTCTTTCCCGAGGGGCTGCTGACCGACGCGGCCGTGCGATGGCAAGTCGAGAACCGCTACCCGAACGGCGTGACGCTGGTCCACATGGACGACGCCACCAGCCCCAAGCACCCGTTGCAGCAGGGGGGCCACGGGCACGGCGTGATGTTCCTGGGGAGCGAG
>Ga0315290_10000116_pt1 | contig 45833 bp, 32 predicted proteins | sample YL17G12_0_MG_FD_203627 | JGI IMG/M metagenome (GOLD analysis project Ga0315290, IMG submission 203627) | Sediment microbial communities from Yellowstone Lake, YNP, Wyoming, USA - YL17G12_0 | ecosystem: Environmental > Aquatic > Freshwater > Lake > Sediment | place: USA: Wyoming | collected... | reverse complement strand
GGGCGCTGCTGCTGGCTGGGCTGGCCGTCCTGCTCCTGGAGTGGTATATCTACAGTCGCCGCGTGTCGATGTAGGGGCGGCAAGCCGACCTTGGTGCCCGTGGTTGTCCCCAAACCGCGTCGAGGCGTTAGCGATGACTCAGAAGGCGTCCTTTGGGCCTTCGACACCTGCATCCGGGCCATCCCGGCGGGGAAAGAAACCGCTGAACCGGCTGCTGGAAGACCGGTTCATCGAGCAGGTGAGTTTTGAGGAGTATCGGGCCAAAGTCCGCGACGTGTACGACGGCCCGAAGGGCGCGATCCTGGCCGCGTGCAGCGTGCTTTCCCTGCACGTGCCCCTCGGGGAGCGCCTGTTTCGGGGGCGCAAGTTCGATCTGAGCGGGGCCCGAGACATCCTGGACGTCGGGAGCGGGGCTGGCCAGATCGCCAGGCACCTGCTGAAGTTCTCGGACCCCGATGCCCGCATCACGTGTTTCGATCTGTCCTGGGAGATGATGCGCCGGGCACGGCATCGGCTGAAGAGTCGCCGGCCGCGCTACGTCGTGGCCGACCTGACGTTGTTGCCGTTCGCGGACGCCTCGTTCGACTGCGTGACCTGCGGCTACGTCCTGGAGCACCTCCCCGATGCCCGGATGGGACTGGCCGAGCTGGCCCGCGTGATGAAGCCCGGCGCCAGGATGTTCCTGCTGACGACGGAGGACAATTTCTCCGGGGCCTGGACGAGCCGCCTGTGGTGCTGCCGCACCTACAACCGGCAGGAGCTTCGCCGCACCTGCGAGGCGCTGGGGCTGGCGTGGCAGAAGGAGCTGTGGTTCACGCCCATGCACAAGGTGCTCCGCGCGGGCGGCATCTGCGTGGAACTGCTGAAGGCTTGACCTTCAAAGCCAGCCGTGCCGGCGATACCACTCGGCCGTCTGCCGAAGGCGGTCGGCCAGGGGAGCGTCAACGGAAAAACCCAGCTCCTCGGCCGCCTTCCCAGGCGAGCAGGTCCAGTTTCCGGCGACGATCTCCCGGGCCTTGTCCCAGTTCAGGTAGAGGGCCTTTCCTCGCAGCCGGCCGATCAGCTCGCCAAAGCAGGCCACGGTCCACACCGCCGGCCTGCCCGTGCGCACGATGCGAACCTTCCCCCTGCCGACCGACTGGCCGACCATGCGGCCGAGCTCGTCGTAGGTCGGATGCTCGGGCCCCGTGAGGAAGTAGAACCCCTTGGCGTGGACCTCGGCGGGGTCGCCGTGGGGCGGCACGAGGCGCTGGCCCCGCTCGGCCGCCAGGATCATTCCCCGGACCAGGTCGGCCGCGTGGATCAACGAGTAGCGGCACGGCTTGCGGCTGGGAACGAGGTGGATCCCGAACCGGGCTACGCTCCGAAAAAGCGACAGCCCCACCAGATCGGCCTCCCCCAGCACGATGGGGGGCCGAACCACGGTCACGGGCACGCGATCGGCGTACTGTTGGGCCGCCGTCTCTGCGCCCCGCTTGCTGCGGCCGTAGTTCGACACCTGGGCCAGAGGCTCGGTTTCGGTCCTCGGCCGATCGAAAGACGAAGGGCCCGCCGCCGCCAGCGAGGAAATGACGATCAGCACGGGCGGATCGTCCTGCTCGGCGCAGACCTGGGCCACGTTGCGAGTGCCTTCCTGGTTGACGCGGAAGAGCGTCTCGGCGCGAACCGCGCTGATCAGCCCGGCCAGGTGGTACACGACCGATTTACCGGCTATCGTGGCGCGGAGCGTCTGGCGGTCGTCCACCCCGCCGTAAACCAGCAGGGGGAGCTTCAGCCGCCTAAGCGCCGCTACCAGCGACGTCGTGCGCACCAGGCAAGTCACCTCGTGTCCTTGGGCGACCAGCGCCTCGGTCAGGTGGTACCCGATGAATCCGCTGCCACCCGTCACAAGCACCTTGGCCATGCAGGGCTCCACCACGTCGGTCTGGTCTGCCGAACGCTGCCGTTGGGCTGTATAACCATCGTCGCCCGGCACGCTCGACGTCCACCCGGCTGGCCGAATCTCCCTTGCCGAGGGAGCTTTCTTGGCAGGGTGTTGGGAAGCCGCCTTGACCCTCGCCGTAGGGATGCGGTAGAATCGCGCGACTGGGTAAGCAAGGAAACGGTCGTGGAGTGTTCATGTCTGCCCTGATGGTCAAGCCGGTCGGCTGCCGCCGGGAGCAAAAGGCATTCCTCGGTTTTCCCTGGACGTTGTACCGGGGCGATCCGCATTGGACCCCCCCCCTTAGGAGGAATCAGAAGGAACTGGTTGGTTACGCCCGGCACCCGTTCTACCTGCACAACGAGGCCCAGACGTTCCTGGCGTATCGGTCGGGGGGAGTGTGCGGGCGGATCGCGGCGATTCTCAACCACGGGCACAACGAGCGGTTTGGCGAGCGCCGTGGGTTCTTCGGCTTCTTCGAGTGCGTGGACGACCCGGAGGTGGCCTGCGGCCTGTTGGATGCAGTGCGCCAGTGGTTCGTCCAACGGGGTATCGGCTGCCTGCGTGGGCCGGCGAATCCCGCGATGAATTACGAGCTGGGCCTGCTGGTCGAGGGCTTCGACTCGCCCGCCTCCTTCATGATGACCTACAATCCCCCGTACTACGCGCGGCTGTTGGAGGGCTGTGGCCTGCGCAAGACGCAGGACCTGTACGCGTACTGGGGTCACGTGTCGATGCTGCCGAAGATCGAGGCCAAGCTGGCCCCGATCGCGGACCAGATCAAGGCCCACTACGACGTCCGGCTGCGTCCGGTCGACACGCGGCGGTTCCAGGAGGACGTCGAGACGTTCCTGTCGATCTACAACCGGTCGCTGGGAAACACGTGGGGCTTCGTGCCCATGACCACCGAGGAGGTCCGCCACATGGCCCGCGGACTCCGCCGGCTGATGGTTCCCGAGCTGACGGTCGGGGCGGAGATCGACGGGAAGCTGGTCGGCGCCCTGTTTGGCCTGCCCGACTATAACCCGCGCATCCGCCGGATCGACGGCCGGCTGTTCCCCTTCGGGTTCCTGAAGCTCCTGAGGAGGAAGGACCAGATCAAGCGGATCCGCGTGATCAGCGCCAACGTGCTCCCCGAGTACCAGCGCCTGGGTCTGGGGCTGGTGCTACTGCACGGGCTGGTCCCCAAGGTGATCGAATGGGGGATCCAGGAGGCGGAGTTCTCGTGGGTCCTGGAGTCGAACTCGCTGTCGCGTCGCAGCCTGGAGAAGGGGGGCGCGCTGCGGGCCAAGACCTACCGGCTGTACGACCTGGACTTTTGACGAAGCGACCACCGTACCAAGCGAAACGAGCCGTCCATGGGTTGGTTCAAAACCGGGCGAGCGAGTGGTGACGCGGGGGGCCCTCCCGCGAAGGCTTGCGCCGGCTCGCGCCGGTCGGCGGGGGAACGGATCGAGGTCCGCGAGGTTTCCGGGTCTCGCGATCTGAACCGTTTCGTCCGGCTTCCGTGGGCCATCTACGGAAACGATCCGCAGTGGGTGCCGCCTTTGTTGATCGAGGTCAAGGAGTTCCTCAACCGCAAGAAGCACCCGTTCTATCGGCACGGCGACGCGACCCAGTTCCTTGCGTTTCGGGGAGGGACGCCCTCGGGCCGGATCCTGGTGAGCGACGACCCCAACTACAACCAGGCCCACGGGGCGAATCTGGGCTGCTTCGGGATGTTCGAGAGCGTCGACGACCCGGCCGTGGCCGCCGCGCTGTTGGACGCCGCCGCCGCGTGGCTGGCCGCCCGGGGTCGCACGGCCATGCGCGGTCCGATCGACTATTCGCTGAACTATCCGTGCGGGCTGCTCGTGGAGGGATTCGGCACCCCGCCGCGGATCATGATGAACCACAACCCGCCCTACTACGCCGCCCTGCTGGAGTCGTGGGGATTGTCGAAGGCCAAGGACCTTTTCAGTTGGTGGTTCGTCGATCCTTTGGACATGGACTCGGAGTGGGACCGCAAAGCCCGGTGGCTGGCCCGGCGCGGGGCCATCCACGTCCGGCCTTTCCGCAAGCACGATTTCAAGGCCGACATGGAGCGATGCCGGGACGTCTACTGCTCGGCGTACGAGGAGAATTGGGGATTCGTCCGGCTGACGGACGAGGAGTCCCGCTACCTGGCCCGGAACTTGGAGCGAATCGCCGTTCCCGAGTTGGTGCTGCTGGCCGAGGCGGAGGGCAAGCCGGTCGGCTTTTCGATCACGCTTCCGGACATGAATGAGGCCATCCGGCCGCTGGACGGCCGGCTGACGACCTTCGGGCTGCCCATCGGGCTGGCGCGCCTCCTGTGCCGCGTCCGCCACATCAAGACCGCCCGAATGGCCGTGCTGGTGGTCCTCGAAGGGTACCGCCGCCGGGGCGTCAGCGAGCTGTTGATCCTCAGCACGCTGCGCTACGGCAAGACCGTGCTCGGCTACACGGGAGCGGAGCTGGGCTGGACCCTGGAAGACAACGATCTGATCAACCGCACGATCGAGGCCGTCGGGGCCCGGCGCTACAAGACCTACCGGATCTACGAGAAGCAGATCGGCGGTCCGGGCCGCTAGACACATCGTTGGACAAGGCTGGGCAACGAGGCATGGAATCGGCGCGGGACGTGGTGATTACCGGCATCGGGGTGCTCAGCCCGATCGGGATCGGCAGTGCGGCCTTCTGGGCCTCCCTGATCGAGGGACGCAGCGGCGTTTGCAGCCTGGGGTGGTTCGACCAGAGCGATCGACCGTCGCCGCCGGGCGGCCTGGTGCCCGACTTCGACCCCGCCCGCTACGTCCGGCCGCGCAAGGCCCTGAAGGTCATGAGCCGGGACATCCAGTTGGCGGTGGCCGCGGCGGACCTGGCCTGCACGGAGGCGGGTCTGGCCCAGGGCGCCCCGGATCCGGATCGGTTCGGGGTGGTCTTCGGGGCGGACATGATCGCCGTCGAGCTGGGCGAGCTGGCGGGGGCCTATCGCGCCTGCATGGTCGACGGCCGGTTCGAGTTCGGCCGGTGGGGGCAGCGGGCGATGTCGGACCTGTTCCCCCTGTGGATGCTGAAGTACCTGCCGAACATGCCCGCCTGCCACGTGGGGATCCTGCACGATGCCCGCGGCCCGAACAACACCCTCACGATGGCGGAGGCATCGAGCCTGGCGGCCCTGGCGGAGGCGTACGAAATCATCCGGCGCGGCCAGGCCGACGTGATCCTTGCCGGAGGGGCGAGCTCACGCATCCACCCCATGGTCTACGTGCGCAACGCCGGCCGCCAGACGTCGCAGCGCCACGCCGATCCGGCCGGGGCCTGCCGGCCGTTCGACGCCGACCGGGACGGCATGGTCCACGGGGAGGGAGCGGCGGTGTTCGCGCTCGAGAGCCGGCAGCACGCCGAATCGCGGGGGGCTGGCGGCAGGGTTCTCGCCCGCGTCCTCGCCGGCACCTGCACCTTCAGGCCGCCGCACGCCGACGGAACGGTGCGGGGCGAGGCAATCCGCGGGGCGATCCTCACGGCGCTGGCCGCGGCCCGCCTCGGGCCCTCGGACCTCGGCCACGTCAACGCCCACGGCCTGGGCACCACCTTGGACGACGAGCGGGAGGCCGAAGCCATCCGCGAGACGCTCGGAGACGTCCCCGTCACCGCGCCGAAGAGCTACTTCGGCAACCTGGGGGCCGCCACCGGGGCCGTCGAGCTGGCGGCAAGCGTCCTGGGGCTTGGCCAGGGGCTGATCCCTCCCACGAGGAACTACCATCGCCCGGACCCGCGATGCCCGGTACGCGTCGTGCACGGCCAGGCGCAGGCCGCCGAGCGGCCCACGGTGCTGGCGCTGAACCACGCCGCCTCCGGGCAGGCGGCGGCCATGGTCCTGGCCGGACCGGCGCCGCGGACGTAAGCTTGTAGGGACCGCCGGCTTCCGCCGGCGGCTGGGGAGATCTGCACCACTACTTGCTCTATTTCCTTTGCGCATGGGTCCCGACTACGCAGCCTGGTCCACCCGAATCCGGCAGCTCGATCGCGCCGTGGTCGATCTGGCGTCGTCGGCGTCGTCGCTGGGGATCGGGTCGCCGGCCGGCCGCGAATGGCTCGACCTGTTGAGGCTCAAGCTTCTCCCGCAGTTGGATTTGCCGCCGCTTCTGGTCGTGGAGATCGCCGGGGGGACGAACATCGGCAAGTCGCTGTTGTTCAACCACCTGGCCGGCGAGACGGCCAGCGCGGTCAGCCCGCTGGCGGCCGGGACCAGGCACCCGGTGTGCCTCATCCCGCCGGGCCTCGAGGCCCCTGCCCTGCTGGAGCGTCTGTTCGAGGGCTTCACGCTGCGGGCGTGGCAGTCGGCCGAAGACCCCCTGGCCGATGACCCGCAGGACCTGCTCTTCTGGCGCGTGGGGCGGAACGTGCCCCAGCGCCTGCTCGTGCTCGACGCCCCGGACGTCGATTCCGACGTGCGCGTGAACTGGGGCCGGGCCCGGGCAATCCGCCAGGCCGCCGACGTGCTGGTCGCGGTCCTCACCCAGCAGAAATACAACGACGCCGCCGTGAAGCAGTTCTTCCGCGAGGCGGTCCGGGCCGACAAGCCGATCGTCGTCGTGTTCAACCAGGTCGACCTGGAGGCCGACCGGGAGTTCTGGCCGCAGTGGCTGGAGACCTTCTGCACCCAGACGGGGGCCGAGCCGGAGCTGGTCTACGTCGTGCCGCACGACCGCCGGCGCGCCGGGGCCCTCGAGCTGCCCTTCTTCGAGATCGGCCGGGGCGGACGCTCGCTGGCGCAGGAGCGCTCGAGCCTGCGCGACGACCTGGCTGCGCTAAAGTTCGACGCCATCAAGATCCGCACGTTCCGCGGGGCGCTGGCCCGAGTGCTCGATCCGCAGCAGGGGGCGTCGCAGTATCTGGAGTCGATCCGCATCGCGGCCGCCGAGTACGCCACGGCGGAGCAGGCCCTGTCGGCGACGGAGATGGCCCGGATCGCCTGGCCCGCGCTCCCGCCCGGCGTCCTGGTCGACGAGATCCGCGACTGGTGGGACGCAACCCGGCAGCCCTGGTCGCAAGGCGTCCACGCCTTCTACCGGCGCTTGGGTCAGGGCGTCACCTGGCCGCTCAGGCAGCTCTGGAAGCTGGCGGCGCCGGTTGGGGTGGATCCGCTGGCCGCCTTCCAAACGCGGGAGCGCGAGGCGATCGTCCTGGCGGTAGGAAAGATGCTCGACGAGCTGGAGCGGCTCGCCCGGGTGGGTAACGACACGCTGCGGCCCAAGCTCTTGGCCCTGCTGGGCGGGACCGCCCGAGAGGAGCTTCTGGCCCGGGTCGAGGCCGCCCATCGCGAGCTGCCTGCCGTGGATGACGACTACCGGACGTTTTTGCGAGCGGAGCTGGAGGCGTGGAAGGCGGCCAGCCCGGGCGTGGTCCGCTTCCTCCGCTCGCTGGACCACGCCGCGGCCATTGCCCGGCCGGCCATCACCGTGCTCTTGTTCGTCAGCGGATGGCACGTGGCAGGCGATCTGGCCGGCCAGGCGGCGAGCCACGCCGCCGGCCACACGCTGGCCCAGATCGCCCAGGAGGCGGCCATCGCCGGCGGCATCACCGGAGGGGGTGAGGCCCTGGTGACCAGCACCTCCGAGGGCGTGCGCCAGGCCGCCGGCCGGCTCTTCCTGCGACTCCAGGCCCGCTATGCCCAAAAGCGCGCCGCCTGGCTGGCCGCCCGCCTCGAACAGGAGCTCCTGGGCGACCTCCTGGCCGGCCTCCGCCGCGGCGCGGAAATCCCGCAAGGCCGGCCGTTCACGCAACTCGAGCGGATCCTCGCCGAGCTCGGCAGCCTGGCGCTGGCCGAGGGCAGGGCTTATTGACCCTCAGGAAAGCAGTGCAGCATTGAATAATCCGGGCTATCCCGCCGGCACGTGCCGGCCGGCGGCCCGGTTCTCCACCAGGTGCGGCATCCAGAGGGCCTTGTCGATGAGTTCCACGAGGACGTCCGGGTCGAACGGCTTGCGCAGGTAGTAGGTGCCGCCGGCGGCGTGGCTCCGGCGGATGATGTCGGGGATCTGCGCGCCGGACAGGAACATGACGGGCACGTGGTGCAGGGCCGGGTCCTCCCTGATCTGCTCGCACAAGACCAGGCCGCTCTCGCCCCCGAGCGAGATGTCGGAGAGGACCAGGTCGGGGTTGACGGCCCGGGCGAGCTCGAGGGCCTCTTCGGCCGTGGCGCAGCACCGGCACTGGTAGCCGGCCTTGCCGAGCACGTCGGCAAGCTGCTGAAGGACTTCCGGCTCGTCGTCGATCGCCAGGATCAACGGTGGCTGGCTCGAATTCATGGCGGCGGATCCTCGATGGGCGAAAACTCAAAGGGGCAAGCACGGGAACGGGCACGGCCGCCAGGCACGCCGGGGCGGCGCAGGGGTCCCCCCGATTTGTTTCGTCCGCAGACTCGCCCGCGCTCAGCAGACTTTCCCCGTCCCGCGCAACCGGCTCAGGCCCGATAATCGTCAGCGGCCGGGAGGCTCCATGGCACAGTCTTCCAGTGCTACGACGACGAGCTTGTGGCGGTTCGCAAAATCGATCAGGCGGGGCTCTTCGAGCACGATGGTGCGGCCAGCCTCGAAGGCCAGCACCCGGGCACGGGCCTCGACCATCGCTTCGAGGGTTCCCAGGCCGATGGTGGGGACGTCGAATCGCATGTCCTGGCGCGGCTTGGCCACCTTGACCACCACGAAGTTGCCGACCTGGCAGAGCTCCCCCGCCCGGCGAATGCACGCATCGGTCCCCTCCATCGCCTCCAGCGCCAGCACGGCCTGGTCCTTGACCGCGACGGCCTGGCCGAGGTCGAGCCGGCCCAGCTCCTTGGCGATCCGCCAGCCGAAGCGAACGTCGCGCCACTGCCAGGGGGAAGGGCCGCGGCGCGTGCGCTGGCCCGGCTCCGCCAGAAGCTCCGGGGCGAACTCGGTGGCCGGGGTGAGGTGGATCCCGTCGGCGGCCAACGTGTCGGCCACCATGTTCAGCAGGCTGTCGTCGCGGCAGTCCTTGCGGCGGGTGAGGAAATGGGAGGCGCAGGCGCGGAGGGTCCTCAGGTCGGGCAGCAGGCGGAGCCAGCGCCACCGCTGGAAGAGAGTTTTCTTGTGGATCTTTCCGGCCATGGTGACCTGCGTGACGCCGTGGCTCTTGAAGTAGCGTATGACGCCGCCGAGCCTGGCCAGCCCGATCCACTGGAAGTCGTCGCAGACACCGGCCAGCGCGGCGTCGGCCTGGCCGGCAACGCCCAGGCAGAAGGTGCGGCAACCCTGGCGGCGCAGGGCCCCGGCCACGACGAACGGATAGCGGCCCCAGCCGGCCAAGAGGCCGATGCGTGGAGCGGCGGCGCCGGGCTGCGCCACGTCGCGTGCGACATCGGGTTCCAAGGCCCCCATGGGGTTCCCTTCTGCCGTCAGGCCGCGTCGGCGCGGCCGGGATCGCCCCGGGACGTCTCCTGGAGGCGAGCCAGCTCGTCGACGACGGCCTGGAGGTGCTTCAACTGGCGGCGCATCTCGGGAAGCTTGGCCAAGGCCGCCTGCTTGACCATCTGCTCGCGCTCCGGGGTGGCGGGGATCCCCACCAGCCGGGCGTCGTCGGGCACGTCGTTGATCACGCCGGCCATGGCGCCCAGCACGGCCCGGGTGCCGATGTGAACGTGATCGCGCACCCCCACCTGCCCGGCCATGACCACGTAGTCGCCCGTGGTCGTGCTGCCCGCGATGCCCACCTGGGCGCAGAGCATGTTGTGCCGGCCGATGCGGCAGTTGTGGGCGATCATCACCTGGTTGTCGATCTTGGTCCCTTCGCCGATGACGGTCGCCCCGTACGTGCCGCGATCGATGGTCGTGCCCGCGCCGATCTCGACCTCGGCGCCGAGGACGACGCGGCCCAACTGGGCCGAGAGGCGATGCCGTCCGCCGACCGAGCAGTAGCCGAACCCGTACGCGCCCAGGACCGCCCCGGCGTGGATGACGCACCGCGGGCCGACGACCGTGTCCTCGTACAGCACGGCGTTGGGGAAGATGGTCACTTTCGGGCCGATCTTCGCGCCGGCCAGCACGTGGACGCCCGCGTGGATCGTGCTCCCGTCGCCGATCTCCACGTCCTCGCCGATCGTGGCAAACGGATGAACGTCCACGTCCCGGCCGATTTTGGCCGTGGGATGGATCGAGGCCAGGGGGCTGATTCCGAGACGTTTCTGCGGCCGGGGGGGACAGAATCGGGACGCGATGGCCGTGAACGCCCCGTGAACGTCGTCCACCAGGATGGCGGCAATCGCCTTGGGCACGAACGAGCGAGGTGCCACGACGGCCGCGGCGTGGGTGGAGGCCAAGAGCGAGTCGCCGCGGTCCGCACGGTCCACCAGCGTGACGTCGCCGGCGCCCGCCTCGGACAGCGGCGCAGCCCCCCGAATCACGACGTCGCCGTCTCCGACCACGGTGCCGCCCACCAGGGCGGCAAGCTCCGCGACAGTGGCTTGCATGGGCCAGCATCCTTTCGAGGCCCGAGGTCTTCCCTGACGCCCCCACACGGCAAAGCGGAGGACTCGTGCACCATTGCCCGATCTGGCCCGCGATCCTACCCTTTCCCCGAAATCAGGACAAGACCAGTCGGAGGGGGAAGCTTGACGCCGCCGCCCCCCAACGGTTATGGTGGCGTAGCGCCACGCTGGCGCGGGCGTCCCCACCCCTTTTGGGTCCATCTGCATGCCCCCTTTGGTCGTCGATGTCCGTGCTGCGGACGACCTTCGCGACGTCGTCCACCGGGCCGTGCAGGTCTTGTCCGAAGGCAACCTGGTGGTGTTCCCTACCGAGACGGTGTACGGGGTGGCGGCGCGGGCCCTGGATGCAAAGGCCGTGGCCCATCTGGCCGAGGCCAAGGGGCGCAAGCCGGGCCACCCCCTGACGCTGGCGATTCGTGGCCTCGACGAGGCCTTCGACTACGCACCGGACCTGAGCCCCCTGGCCCAGCGCCTGGCAAGACGCGGCTGGCCCGGCCCCATCACCCTGGTCGTCGACGACTTTCACCCGGAGAGCCTGGTCCGGCGATTACCCCCCTCCGTGCGACAGGCCGTCTCCCCGCAGGATTCGGTCGGGCTCCGCGTCCCGGGCCACACGCTGATCCAGGGAGTATTGCAGTTGATTGCCGGGCCGCTGGCACTGAGCAGTGCCAACCGCAGCGGGGGGGAAGATGCACTCACGGGAGGGGAGGCGGCCCAGATCCTCCAAGACGACGTGGCCTTGGTCCTGGACGACGGACCGACCCGCTACGGCCAGCCTTCTTCCGTGGTCCGCGTCTTCGGAGACCAGTACGAAATCCTGCGGTCCGGGGCGGTGCCGCCCCGGACCATCCATCGCTTGGCCAGCTTCCTGGTGCTGTTTGTTTGCATGGGCAACACCTGCCGGAGTCCCATGGCCGAGGTGCTCTGCCGCCGCATGCTTGCCCAGCGCAAGGGCTGCCAGCCGAACGAGTTGGAGGATCGTGGGGTGATGGTGGGGTCGGCGGGCCTTGCCGCCATGGTGGGGGGCCGGCCTGCCCCGGAGGCAGTCCGGGTGATGGCCGACCATGGCCTGGATCTGTCGGACCACGAGACCCAGCCGTTGACCGAGACGCTTGTCCGCCATGCCGACCTCCTCTGGACCATGACCCACGCGCAGCGGGAGGACATTGTCGCCCAGTGGCCGGGGGCGGCACGGAGGGTCCATGTGCTGGCGGCCTCCGGGGCTGACGTCGCCGATCCCATCGGAGGGCCGGTCGAGCGGTACCAACGCTGCGCCGAGCAGATCGAAAAGGAATTGAAGGCTCGGCTGGCTGCCCTGGACCTTTGATTCGAGAGCACCCACACCATGCGGATCGCCGTGGGCTGCGATCATCGGGGACACGAAATCCGGGGGAAGCTCGTCGACTTCCTCCGCAGCCTGGGCCACGATGTGCTCGACCTGGGCGTTTTCTCCGACGAGCCGGTCGACTATCCGGACGTCGCCGCCGCGGTGGCTTCCCGGGTGAGCCGGGGGGACGTGGAGCGGGGCATTCTGATCTGCGGGACCGGCCTGGGGATGTGCATTCCGGCAAACAAGTTCCCGGGCGTGCGCGCGGCCCCCTGCCACGACGACCTGACGGCCGAGATGAGCCGGCGCCACAACGACCTGAACGTGCTGTGCCTCTCGGCCGACCTGCTGGGCGAGCGCCTGATCGATCGGATGTTGGAGATCTGGCTCCAGACGCCCTTCGAGGGTGGCCGGCACGCCCGCCGGGTCGAGAAGATCGCGGCCCTGGAGCGGGAATATCTGCCCCGTCGCCCGCCGTAGGCCTCCGGCCGGGGGAACCTTCCCGGTCGTAGCGGTCCTAGCATGCCCACCGGCGATTCTCGTGCCGGAGAACCATGGCCACCGCTTGAAGAATTCCCGGGTCTTGGTACAGTCGAGGGTATGGGGGAACCGCTGCGCCCGCGGCGGGCCCGCCCAGGACGCGCTCCCGACAAAGGATGTGCTTGATGGTCGATTCTCGTCATTCCCGGCCCGAAGAGCTGGAAGAGCTCATGCGGAACGCCGAGCTGCGCGACGAGCTGGAGCCGTACTACGACGAATCGATCAGCCGGGTGAACGTCGAGCACCTGCCGCTGACCGTGGAAAACGAGTTTTTGGCGTCGATGCTCGCCTGGGAGATGGCGCCGGTGCTGCCGATCTTCCGCTGGTTCGAGCCGGAGCTGCGCCCCCCTCGCCCGGACATGCTCAGCGCCACGGACCTCCGCGAGATCCTCGGCGACGTCATCCGCAAGCTCTTCGAGAAGCGGATCGTGCTGGACTTCACCGACCATCTCTCCGATCGGGACCTCTACCGGCTGATCTACCGCGACATGCTGCCGGCCCGGGAGAAAAAGATCGATTCCGGCACGAACTTCCTGCACTGGGACTGCGCCGGAGCCAGCGGCGACCCGGAGATCTGGCTTAGGTACTACGCCAGCGAGGACGAGCGCCAGGCCTGGACGGAGACGTATCGCCAGCCGCTCCCGCCGGTCTGCCGGCCGCCTTTCCCGCGGCATCTGCCCCGCGAGCCGATGAGCTGAGTGCGCGGGCGTGCACCCTACGGTCTTGGCGCCTTTGCGAGAGATCGTCCAAACCTGTTCCGCTGCCCGGGGACATGGTACGATCAGGGTCCTCGGGCGCAGCGAAGGCCTGCGCGGAGGAAAGGCGAGCGGCCCTTGTCGGAGACGCATCATGGCGAGTCGCGGCGAGCGTGCGCGTTGGGCGGCCGGCATTGGAGCCGTCGGGATCCTCGTGGTCGGCTTGGGGCTGTTCCTGGCAAGCCCGGGCCGGTGCCCGGCGGCACAGCCCGAGAAGGTCCGGCCGAATTTCATCTTCATCCTCATCGACGACATGGGCTGGACCGATCTGGGTTGTTTCAAGAGCGACCTGTTCGAGACGCCCCACGTCGACCGGCTGGCCGCCGGCGGGATGCGCTTCACCAGCGCCTACGCCGCCTGCCCGGTGTGCTCCCCCACGCGGGCGAGCATCATGAGCGGCAAGTACCCCGCACGGCTGAAGCTGACCAACTTCATCGCCGGACGCCGCCAACTGGCCAACGCCCGGGTGCTCACCGCGCCGTACAAGTTCCAGATGGAGCTGGAGGAAGTGACCGTCGCCGAGGCCCTGCGCGAGGCGGGCTATCGCACGGCCCATTTCGGCAAGTGGCACCTCGGCGGCCGCGAGCACTTTCCCGACCGCCAGGGCTTCGACGTCTCCGTGGTCACCGGCGGCCCCCATTTCGGCACCCAGGTTCTAGGGGACAACCCCCGGCGGCTCCCGCCCGACGCGTACCTGGCCGACTACCTCACCGACCAGGCCGTCGGGTTCATCGAGGCCAACCGCGACCGGCCCTTCTTTGTCTACCTCTGCCACTTCGCCGTGCACGTCCCCCTGGAGGCCCAGGCCGACCTGCTGGCCAAGTACGAGGGGAAGCTCAAGAATAACCCCGGCGCCCGGCACAACAACCCCACCTACGCGGCGATGGTCGAGAGCGTGGACCGGAGCGTGGGCCGGGTCATGGAGGCCCTGAAGCGCGCGGGGATCGACCAGCGCACCGTGGTCGTGTTCTTTTCCGACAACGGCGGCCTGTCGGTCAAGGAGGGGCCCAAGACGCCCTCCACGACGAACGCCCCCTTGCGGGCCGGCAAGGGGTATCTCTACGAAGGCGGGATCCGCGTGCCGATGATCGTGCACTGGCCCGAGGGGATCAAGCCGGGCACCGCGTGCGACGTGCCCGTCAGCAGCGTCGATTTCTACCCGACGATCCTCGAGATGGCCGGCGTGCCCGCCAACCCCAACCACGTGCCCGACGGCGTGAGCCTCCTGCCGCTTCTGCGCCAGACCAACGGCCTCAGCCGCGAGGCGATCTATTGGCACTACCCGCATTTCAGCAACCAGGGGGGCATGCCCGGGGCGGCCGTGCGCAAGGGCGATTTCAAGCTCATCCGCTTCTACGAAGACGAGCGGATCGAGCTGTACAATCTCAAGGACGATCCCGGTGAGAAGAACGATCTCGCCAAAAAACTCCCCGAAAAGACCGCCGAGCTACGGAGGATGCTCGACGATTGGCTCCGCAGCGTGGACGCCAACCTCTGTCCGCCCAACCCCGACTACGACCCTTCCAAGCCCCTGGGCGGGGCGTTCGAGCTCGGCAGCAAGCCCAAAGCGCCGAAGAAGGCCAAGGGCCCGAAGAAACCGGCTGCCTCGGCCGGCGCGGGTCAGGGGCTGGAGCGGGTCTGGCGCGTGGCGTAGAACCACCGGGCCAAAAGCCCGCCGAGGAATCCCAAGAGCAGGGCCCAGAGGGAGTGGCCAACCGTGACGAAGTCGCTCAGGGAGGGATAGTCATGGATGCCCGGCGGAAAGCCTCCCAAGGCTGAGCCGGGTGGCGGCGCCGACGGGCTGCCCGGGTAACCCCCCGGGGGGCCCATTATGATCAATCCCCGGGAGGATACTCCCCAGTTGAGTTCTGGTGGCAGTGGTGGCAGCGGCCGCACCCGCAGCAGCACGTCCGTGTAGGCATGGCACAGCAGGCGTGAGGTCACCAGGGGGCCTTCTTCCTGGAAAAAACGGGGACGGGGGTCCGAGAAGGAATCGTCGGGTTGACGAGCCAACGAGAGATAGCCCCAGCCGACGATGGCCATTCCCAGCCAGAAGGTCCGGGTGCTGCCCGTGCGATAGATGCTCCCCAGGATGGCCACAGCCAGGAAGGCCAGCGTGGCGGAAAGGACGAGGCTCGCGCACCACGGCCAGGCGTTCAACAAAGCGGCGCATCCCAGGGCGATGAGAACCGTCGCGAGGAGCAGCGACCGCAGGGAGAATTGCAGGAGCCTCATCAACGTACCTCCTTCCTGCCCGTGGGCATTCACGTGGGCTCCTGGCCCGCATTTCTCACCGCGGTGTGCCACTGCTTGCCGCAAGGCAAGCAGTGCAAGGGGCTTCGGACCAGCACTGCTTCTGCGAAGCAGTGGCACACTGTCACCTGCTGCTCGGCGCGGTGAGCAATGCGGGCTAGCCCTCCATTGTACCCTCTTCTCCCGCCTCTTGCTTGTCGGCAGTGAGAGGGGAGGGTACGATTGCCGCAGGGCGCGGGTCCATGGCAGGCCCTTGACGGCGAGGAGGAGCGGATGGCCAAGTATCACGTGGCGATCATCGAGCGTCCGGAGGCCTGGCAGCCGGCCTCGTGGGACGACGTGCCCCCGTCGCCGGGCGAGCGCCAGGGGCTGCTCGCCGAAGGGGACGACCTGTGGGCCCTCGTGCGCCAGGCCATGGAGCACAACGAGCGGGCCGACAAGGAGGGGACCCCTCGCTGGGCCGTCGTGGTCGAGCCGGGCAGCGCAGGCCGGGCGTGGCGCGAGGCCCGGCTGTGTACGCCCGTGACCTACCAGGTCAACACCCTCGGGTGGCCGACCGGCTGGGAGCCTCAGTCGCCGCTGGACGTGCCCAACTGCCTCGGCACGGCCCTTCGCGGCACGGACCACCCGCGCCTGACCTACGCCCAGGCCGTGGCCGTGGTCCGCGGCTTGAACCAGCAGAGCATGGACCACCAGGGCTCGACGTGGCACGTCGTGGTTGCGGTGGAGAACGAGCCGGTGTTGCAGACGCCCGCCAGCGGGCCGGCCGGGGCGGAGACGGCCGACGAGGTCCGCCCGATCCACGTCATCCGTCCGGACCCCGCCGCCCGGGGCGACTGCTCCTACTGCCCTGCCCGAGCGCTGGACTGTGCCCGGGCCGACTCGCCCGGGTGACGTGGGCATGTTGTGCGCGGGACACATGCTCACCCGACGCTTCGCGTCGTGAGAGCATGCCACCCTGGAATGTCATGCCACCCTGGAATGTCACCCCGGAAACCCCGGAAAGATGCCCATGATCCCTTGGCTTGTCACGCTGTTTGCCCATCCGCTGACGATCCTCGTGGTCGGCCTGGTGACGGTCGTGGGCATGATCGTCGTGCTGCGGATGAACTCCTTCCTGGCCCTGATCACCGCGGCGATGCTGGTGAGCCTCCTGGCCCCCGGGGCGCCGGCGGAGAAGATCGAGCGGGTGGCCGTGGCCTTCGGCACCATGGCCGGGAAGATCGGCGTGCTGGTGGCGCTGGCCGCGATCATCGGCAAGTGCCTGATGGAAAGCGGCGCGGCCGACCGGATCGTCCGGTCGTTCCTGGGGTTCTTCGGGGCGTCGCGGGTGCCGGAGGCCCTGGCCGCGGCCGCTTTTCTCTTGGCCCCGATGGTCTTCTTCGGCACCGCGTTCTACCTGATCGTGCCGCTGGCCCGCTGCTTCGGCCGCCTGACCCGAAAGGACTACCTGCTGTACATCCTGGCCATCGGCTCCGGGGGCGCCGTGACCCACGTGCTGGTGCCGCCGGGTGCCGGGCCGTTGTTGATCGCCAAAAACCTCCACGTGGACCTGGGCACGATGATCGTCGCCGGCACGCTGTTGGGCATCCCCACGTCGCTCCTCGGGCTTTGGGCGAGCCGGCTCTTGAGTCGGCGCATGGTCCTGCCGGTGCGCCCCTACCCGGGCGAGACGGAGCGGGAGCCGCCGGCCGACGACCAGTTGCCCGGTCTGGCCGTCTCGCTGGTGCCGATCCTCCTGCCGCTGGCGATGATCTCGGCCAACTCGCTCCTGACGGCCCTCGTCCCGCCTGGAGGCGGGGAACCGGACCGCTCAGACTTCCTGGCCGGCATGGCCTCGGTCATGGCGGTTCTGGGCAACGCCAACTTCGCGCTGTTGATGGCGGCGGGCGTCGCCCTGGTGCTCCTGGCCCGCACGCGGGGCCTTTCGCTTGCCCGGCTCGCCACCGTCACCGAAGAGGCGCTGACCAACTGCGGCGTGATGATCCTGCTGGTCTGCGCCGGCGGGGCGTTCGGCGAGATGCTGGGCATGGCGGGAGTGGGCAAGGTGGTCGAGCCCATCTTCCCCCGGGGCGGAGGCGGCTATGCCCTGGCGACCTTGTGGATCGCCTTCGCTGCGACCATGGCCATCAAGATCGCCGTGGGCTCGAGCACGGTGGCCATTGCCACGGCGTCGGGCATCCTGGCCGGCGTGGACACGTCGTCCGCCGCCCTGGGCTGCCACCCGGTCTACCTGGCCGCGGCCATCGGCACCGGCTCGCTGGTGTTCAGTTGGATGAACGACCCGGGGTTCTGGATCGTCACCCGACTGAGCGGCATGACCGAAACCGAAGGGCTGCGGAGCTGGACCCCGTGGTCGGCCGCCCTGGGGGTGGCCGGCATGCTCGTGATCACGCTGGCCGCGTGGCTGGTGCCTCTGGGGTAGCGGTAGGGTGGGACGAAGTCCCACCGGCTCCGACGCGGTGGCGCATTCCGGATGTCGCCTCCGGAGGGGGACAGTCCCATTTTCGCGGCGCGAAAATCGGGACAGTCCCCGCGCAAGCGGCTTGGGCCCGGGGATTGATCGAGCCTTTCCGGTGCGTTACGCTGAGACTGGCCACCCCGTGTAGAATACTCTCGGAGGACCCCATGGCAACCGGCGACCGAAGCAAGAGAGCTCGATTGTACCTCGGCGTGGACGTCGGGGGGACCAAGATCCAGGTGTCGCTGGTGGAAGAGAGCGGCGGGATCGTGAAGCGGGACCGCTGTTCCACCCCCCGCGACGGCGGACCCGAGCAGGCCGTGGCGGCCGTCGAGCGACTCATCGACAAGCTGCTCAAACAGGAGGGGCTCCAATCCTCCGACCTGGAGGCCATGGGAGTGGCGGTTCCGGGAGTGGTCGACCCGGACGCGGGCCGGGTCGTGTGCACGCCGAACATGAGCCTGACCGGCGTGGCGCTGGGCAGCCACCTCGAATCGCGATTCCGCCTCCCCGTGGCCTTGGGGAACGACTGCAATCTCGGGGCCCTCGGCGAGACGTGGCTCGGCTCCGCACGCAACGCCGACAGCGCCATGGCCGTGCTGGTGGGCACGGGCATCGGCGGCGGCTTCGTGCGCAAGGGGAAGCTGTGGCGCGGGGCCCGGGAAGCGGCCGGCGAGATCGGTCACATCGTCATGCAGATCGGCGGCCCGCGCTGCGGGTGCGGCAACGACGGCTGCCTCGAGGCCCTCGCGAGCCGCTCCGCCATCGAGGCCCAGTTGCGCGACGCCGTCGCGGCCGGCCGCACCACGGTCCTGACCGAGCTCTTGGGAGGCAATCTCCAGGTCATCCGCTCCGGCGCCCTGCGCCAGGCGCTGGACGCCGAGGACCCGCTGGTCAGCGAAGTCGTGCGCCGTGCCGCCGAGATCCTCGGCTACGCCTGCCTGACCATCCGCCACCTCGTCGATCCGGAGGTCATCGTGCTCGGGGGCGGCGTGATCGAGGCGTGCAGCGACTTCGTGCTGCCGATCGTGGAGAACATCGTCGGGTCGGACCAGTTGCCGGGGGCCCGGCTCGGCGGCCGGGTGCTCCTTTCGGCCCTGGGCGACGACGCCGTGGTGCTCGGCGCCGTGGCCCTGGCCCGGTCGCTCGTGGGCCGCAGCCCCTTCAAGAAGCGATTTGCCTTCACGCCCACCTACCCGACCCTCAGCCAGCCGCGGTTCGGCGAAATCACCGTCGGGCGCAAGACCTACACCCGCGACGTCTACCTCCTGGTCGGCGGCGAGGTCAAGAAACGCAAGAAGAAGCTCGCACGCGAGGAGTACCACACCGCGCATACCATCGGGCCGAAGGAGCTGGAGACGGTCTGCTCGGGCGGGCCGGAGATCCTGTTCCTGGGCACCGGCGAGACCGGCGCCGTGAAGCTCAACGAAGAGGGCCAGCGCTACCTGAGCCAGCGCTCGATCGAGTGCAGGGCGCTGCCCACCCCGCAAGTCGTCGACGCCTACAACAAGTCGAAGCAGCGCAAGGCGGCCCTGATCCACGTCACGTGCTGATGCCACCCTCAGGCGGCGGCGCGCCCGCCCGAGCGGCGAGCCACGCCCCCGTCCGCCAGCGGCTCCAACAGGCTCAGCGTCCGCCGCGTCGCCCCGAGCTGGCCGGCAACGAGCTGCCGGGCGCGATCCCCCAGTCCCGCGGCGAACGCGGGGTTTTCCAGGCACCGGCGCACGAACCCGGTCAGCTCCTGGCCGTCTCGGATGACGACGGCCGCCTCGCGGGCGAGCATCGCGGCGACGATGTCGCGGAAGTTCCACGTGTTCGGTCCGAACGAAACGGCCGACCCATAGGCCGCCGGCTCGATCATGTTCTGCCCGCCACGCTGACCCAGGCTCCCTCCGACGAAGGCGATTTGGGCCGTCCCCCACCAGGCGCCCAGCTCGCCCACGACGTCGACCAGCAGCACCCGGGCCTCGGGGTTCGGGCCTTCCGCCTCCAGCCTCGTGCGGCGCTGCCAGGGCACGCCCGAGCGGTGCAGGAGCCGGCCCACCGCCTCGAAGCGGTCGGGATGACGCGGGACGAGCACGAGCCGGAGGTGCGGCCACCGGGGCTGGAGGGCCCGGAACGTCGCCAGCGCGAGCTCTTCCTCGGGCTCCTGGGTGCTGCCCGCCAGCAGAACCACGTCGTCGCCGGTAAACCCGGCCAGGCGGCGCAACCGGCCGGTGGCGGGGTTGTCGCGATCGGTCTGCGCCCCGTCGTACTTCAACGAGCCGGTCACGTGGACCCGATCGGCCGGGGCGCCCAATTGGCGGAACCGCTCGGCGCAGGCATCGTCCTGGACCGCCACCAGGTCGATCCCGGCCAGAAGCCGCCTGATGAAGGGGCGGATCCGGCGGTAGCCGCGGAAGCTGTGCTCGCTTAAGCGGCCGTTGATCACCGCCACCCGGGCACCCGCTTCCCGCGCCGCCCGGACCAGGTTCGGCCACAGCTCGAGCTCGGCCAGCACGAGCACGTCGGGCCGGACCCGGCGCATCGCCTCGCGCACCGCCCAACTGAAGTCCAAGGGGCAATAGAAGCTCACCAGCTCGGGGTACTTCTTCCGGGCCAGCGCCAGGCCGGTCATCGTGGTCGTGGAGAGGACGCACTCCCAGTCCGGCTTCTGGGCGGCGATTTCCCGCAGCAGGGTGGCCAGGAGATTGACCTCGCCGACGCTGACGGCGTGGAGCCAGAGGCAGGTTCTCTGCGACATGCGTCGCGGCACGCGGCCGAGGAGCTTCTCGGCGTAGCCTTCGCGGTACTTCCCCTTGCGGATCGCCTGCCAGACGAGCCACGGCAGGGCGGCCAGCATCACCACGAAGTAGACGAGATCGAGCAGGTAGGGCACGTGGGGAATCCTTTCCCATGGTGCCGCTTGCGGCTTAGCAGCCCGGCGTCGGAACCAGCGTGCCAAGCCGCAAGCGGCTGATTACTTCTTCCTCCCGCAGCAGACCTTGTACTTCTTGCCGCTTCCGCAGGGGCAGGGGTCGTTGCGTCCCACCCGCTGCTCCCGGTTCCTGATGGGCTGGGGCTTGTGGTCGGTCTGAGTGCCGTCGATCGCCGCCTGCTGCTGGGCGACGATCTCGCTGGCCGAGGGGGCTTCCTGGTGGATTGCCTCGGCTTCCTTCCAGGTCGAGCCGACGAAGTCCTCGGGCAGGTGCTCCATGCGGAACACGTAGTCGGTCACGCGCTCGCCGGTGCTCTGCCACATGGTCTCGAAGGTCCGCATGCCTTCGCGCTTGTACTCCACCTTGGGATCGAGCTGCGCGTAGCCGCGCAGTCCCACGCCCGAGCGGAGGTGGTCCATCACCAGCAGGTGGTTCTTCCATGCCTCATCGAGGATCTGGAGCACCAGCGCCCGCTCCATCCGGCGCATCTCGGGGCGGAAGCGCTCGTCGACGGCGTCGGCCACGCGCCGGGCGAGCTCCTCGGGGTTCAGCCGCGCCATGTGCTCGGGCGCAAGGTCGACGAAGAGATTCTCCTTCAGCCAGTCGGCCAGCGACTGGAGCCGGCCGTTGCTGCCGGAGGCCGGCTCGCGGCCGTCGCCGGGTTGCCCCAGCGCCGTGGCCAACTGCTGCTGGGCCTCCTGGAGCTTCTGCTGGGCCTGCTGCCGGGCGTGGCGGCTCTGCTCCATCAGCAAGGCCCGGATCTCGTGACGCTGCTTGTTCTTGAGGTCGTCCATCGCCAGCTCGACGCCGAACCGGTCCTTGGCCCACCCCACCAGGCCCTCGCGATCGTACCGCTTGTGCCCTCCCGGCTCGCGCATGGTGAAATGATACAGCCCGGCCATCACGGGAAACTCGATTTCCTTTTCCTCGTAGGCGCGCCGGGCACGCTGGCGGACCAGGCTGTTGATCGCCGGAGGCTCCAGCGCGCGCATCTCCTCGAGGTCCAGCACGATGCCGAACTTGTTCCTCACCCAGGCGCAGGCCGTCATGAGGCTGAAGTCGGGATGGAGGAACTTGGCGCCGCCGCTGAGGTCGGCCTTGTGGAGGGCCTCGTGGACCTTCTCGATGAGCACGTCGGCGACCGCGTCGCGCCCGATGCGCTTCAAGTCCCGATCGCGCAGGCCGAGCTTCCATCGGGTGTTGACCTCCTTGGCCAGGGCTTCCCAGTTCCAGGCGTCCTCCGCCTCGTCCGGCGGGAGATTCTGGGCAATGGCTTCCAGGACGTCGGTTTCGGCCATGCGCTCGGCCTGGTCCTTGGCGTAGTTCTCGGCGGTGGGGAAATCCATGCCGCGGAAAGACTCGCTCTCGAACTCGACGGCCAACTGCCCCCGGACCCAGCCGGCGAACGACTCCGCCCCGTAGTCCTTGGTGAGGAACTGGTCGAGGTACCGGTCGATCTGCTGGTCGATCATCTGGAGGATCAGCTCCCGGCAGTTGGCACCGTCGAGAATCCTCTGGCGGTAGCTGTAGACCCGCTTGCGCTGCTCGTCCATGACTTCGTCGTACTCGAGCAGGCTCTTGCGGGCATCGAAGTGGCGCTCCTCGACCTTCTTCTGGGCGCCTTCGATGCGCCGGGAGACCATGCGGCTCTCGATGGCCTGGCCTTCCTCCATGCCGAGCCGGGTGAGGATGTTCTTGACCCATTCGCCGGCGAAGATCCGCATCAGGTCGTCTTCCAGCGAGAGGTAGAACCGGCTGCTGCCCGGATCGCCCTGGCGCCCGCACCGCCCGCGGAGCTGGAGGTCGATCCGGCGGGCCTCGTGGCGCTCCGTGCCGATGACGTGCAGGCCGCCCATCGCCGCCACCTCGCGCCCCTCGGCCTTCATCTGCTCGCGATGCTCGATCTCCTGGACCAGGGCGTCCCATTCGGACTGGGGGACGTCGAGGCGCGTGGGGTACTTCTCCTGGAGCAACGCCCAGGCCATGGCCTCGGGATTGCCGCCGAGGATGATGTCGGTGCCGCGGCCGGCCATGTTCGTGGCGATGGTCACGCCGCCCTTGCGCCCGGCCTGGGCAATGATCTCGGCCTCCCGCTGGTGGTGCTTGGCGTTGAGCACCTGGTGCTTGACGCCCCGCTGGTCGAGCATGCGGGAGATCAGCTCGCTCCGCTCGATGGAGACCGTGCCGACGAGCATCGGCCGGCCGTGGCGCTCGATCTTCCGGATGCGGGAGCGGGGAACGGCCTCCTTCTGCTTTTCCCCCTGGGAAAGGAACTCGACGGCGTCGTCGGTTTCGCGGACAATCGCGCCGGGCAGCATCTCGCCGCGCTCCACGTGGAGCACGTCCCACTTGTGCATGCGCTCGATCTCGTCGACGATGGCCTGGTACTTCTCCCGCTCCGTGCGATAGATGAGGTCGGGGTGGTTGAGCCGGTGCAAGGGCATGTTCGTGGGGACGGCGATGACGTCGAGCTTGTAGATCTTCCAGAACTCGCTGGCCTCGGTCATGGCCGTGCCGGTCATGCCGCAGATCTTCCTGTAGAGCTTGAAGAAATTCTGGAGCGTGATCGTGGCCAGCGTCTGGTTCTCCTCCTTGACCCGCACCCCTTCCTTGGCCTCCACGGCCTGGTGCAGCCCGTCGCTCCAGTTCCGCCCCGGCATCAGCCGGCCGGTGAACTCGTCGACGATGACCACCTCGCCGTTGGTGACCACGTAGTTGACGTCGCGCTTGTAAAGCCAGTGGGCCTTCAGGGCGTTGTCGATCAGGTGCGGCCATTCCATGTTGCCGGCCGTGTAGAAACTCTCCACGCCGGCCAGCTCCTCCGCCTTGCGAACCCCCTCGTCGTTCAAATGACAGGTATGGTCCTTCTCGTTGACCTCAAAATGGAGGTCGCGCTTCAGCAACCGCGTCACGCGGTCGGCCATGCGATAACGGTTCACGTCGTCGTGGGCCGGGCCCGAGATGATCAGCGGGGTCCGCGCCTCGTCGATCAAGATGTTGTCCACCTCGTCGATGATCGCGTAGTGCAGCGGCCCCTGCACCTGCTGGTACTCCATGGGGTACCGGGGGTCTCCACGAGCCGCCGGCCGCATGTTGTCGCGCAGGTAGTCGAAGCCGAACTCGTTGTTCGTGCCGTAGGTGATGTCGCAGGAATAGGCCCTCTGCCGCTCGGCCGTGTTCAGGTTGTGCTGGATCGTGCCGACCGACAAACCCAGCGACATGTACAGCGGGCCCATCCACTCCATGTCGCGCCGGGCAAGATAGTCGTTCACCGTGACCACGTGGACGCCCTTCTGCTCCAGGGCGTTCAAATAGGCCGGCAGCGTGGCCACCAGCGTCTTCCCTTCGCCGGTCACCATCTCCGCAATGGCACCGCTGTGCAGCACCATCCCGCCCATCAACTGGACGTCGAAATGCCTCATCCCCAGCACGCGGCGCCCCGCCTCCCGGGCCACCGCATACGCCTCGATGAGCAGCTCGTCCAGCGTCTCTCCGGCGGCCAGCCGCTTGCGGAACTTGGCGGTCTGCTCCCGCAGCTCGGCGTCGGTCATCTGCTGACAGACCGGCTCTCGCTGGTTGATCGCCTCGACCCTCGGCTGCAACTTCCGCAGGTACCTGGCGTTGGACGACCCGAAGACGCTGGTCACGCCCCGCTCCATACCCCGGGCGAGCCCGCCAAAGACGACGCCGAGGACCTCCCAAAGCCGCTCCAGGACTTCCATACGCAGACAGACCGTAGTGGGAATGTGACGGCAACTCGCCCCTACCCGTCCAGAGGGGGGATCATCCCTGCTTAGCGCGCAACGACTTCCCCCTCCGCAGTTTATAGGGTCAACCTGGGGTGGTCAATAACGGTTGTCCCAGGCGGACCACCCATAGGTACTGCTGCGATCCGCAGGCTGCCTGGCTCTGCCCCTTATATCGGGCTGCCGATCTTCCGGCGGCCGAAGACCTGGTGCAGGATTCGAGATACGGAGACCGGACCGCAATGCCTCCAGGCGGAGCTCCAGAAGCCGCTTCTCAGATTCCTTCCTGTTGAACCCGAAGACCAAGGAGGGTCTTGCCGGCCCCTGGAGGCAGCCGGGGGCCGGTCTTTGTGTCCACCACTGCTGTCCACCTGCCAATCGACCGGCCTTCCGGCCACGACTCGGCCTCACGCTCGACCTGCGGCATGGGATTCGAACCCACCACCGGTTGCCCGGCACCTGATTTCGAGTCAGAAGTCGACGGGTCACAACCTCTTGTCACTTAAGGAGTTGTGCCATAGGCGAAGGCCCGCATGCACCAGGGCTTGCCCTGCCCAAGTGCCCGATGGGTGGTGCGATCGGCTACGCTCCAGGAAGCTGGACGGCGTTGTTGAGGTACGCCAAAGCCTCGCACTTCCCGATCGACAAGAACGCCATCGAGCGGCTCCTGAAGATCATCACACTGGGCCGGAAGAATTGGCTCTTCGCCTGGAGCGAGCGTGGCGGTAAGACGGCGGCCCTGCTGTTCACGCTGATCGCTTGCACCAAGCGGCCCCGGCTGAACACCCGGACGTATTACCGCAGCGCGCTGGAGCGGCTCGCCGACTTGACACCCAACGAACTGAAAGGACTCCTGGCGACCGCATCGAGGACTCGCACGCCCGCTTACCGTCCGCTGGCCCACCGGCTCCAGCCTCACGCCCCGCCGCGTCACGCAGGCCGGCGCTTCGTTCGCGTGTCGCATCGGGCGCGAGCCACTCCGGGACTGGGATTCGCCGACTGGCTTTTCCTGCTTCTCGGTCCCCTGGTCCCCCTTCAGCCCCGGAGGTCGATCTTGCGATCTTCTTTCCCGGCGGCCGTTTTCCGCGAGCCGCCCCCCGCCGACGCCGCTTGGCGAGATTGTGTCACTGGGAGCAGATGTCAACGCGACCGAAAGCCTCCTCGGCTACCGGTGCAGCGAAACGGCTTCCGAATCCGTTCCCCGCTTCGACAAGGCTTGCGGCTCAGCGGTCAACCCGGCCTGGGGGCAGGGCAAAGAGAGCTCGGCGGATTGCCACCGCCGAACAGGCAACGTCGCCTGAACAGCTCACCCACAACCTCCGCTTGACGCCGAAACAATTCGTCGTTGCGGCGGCCATGCCGGAATTCCTCCGCCTGCGGCGAATCCAAGCCGTGCTGGCGAAGAATCTCCGTGTACAACGCCAGGAGATGGCCATTGGACAGCGACACCGACGCACCTCCGTTCTGAGCGCCCTCCGTGGCAACCCAGGGCCGTTCTTCGTGCCCTGTGAAGCGATGATCGGTCTGCAGTCGGCTTGTCTTGAGGACCTCCAACTGGAATTCGAGTTACACCCATGGGACAAGCCTAGTCTTGGGGGATGTGATGTCAATCTCCATCTTTTGGGGGGCATGGGGCATAGGTGTGCCGGCTGTTGACTCAGGCGTGGAGGCCAGAACCCCGTCGATTACGCCGGAATTCACGGAAAGAACCCAGACCCGTCCGGACTTGACAGTGCGGGCACAAGTCCGTCGTGCACGACCATGGCGGAGCCTCTCCCAATCGTTTGGGAATCGTTCCCGCTTCAGCCGGCCATGGCAGCGTTTGCGACTGAGCTCCGAAATCACGTCTTGGAGTGCTAACGGCTTAAGTAGCAAGCGGTTGTGACGTGTGCCTCGGGGAAGCCATGCAAACCGGTACGGCAGTTGGCCCGCCTTTTGCTACGTGCCTCATGCGTGACTCAGTTTGGCAAAGAACGGGAAAGCGAGGATACCGAGATGGCATCTACCGAACAGTCCGTGTCATGGATGGACCGTAGGGTTGTAGGCGTTGGCGTGTATGAGGAGCGTCGGGTTGTTGCCACAAGGAAGTCCGGCATCTGGAGATTCTTCCAGCACCCTGGTGGCGTTGGCGAGTTACGCGAACTCAGTTGGACCCCGAGCTTGTCAACGCGGTTCCTGATCGAACGCTCTCGCCAACTCTACACGGCTGCCAAGGGAGGAGACCCGCCGCCCAATCCCCCGGCGCAGGCGAAGGCCGAGCATCGCATTTCGCCGTGCGTTGTCATCGAGCTAGTCGCGTGTCCCCCGAGCCAAGTGGCGCGCGGCTGTCCCTCGGCAGCGTGCCGATGGGGCGGGTTCAGGCCGGCCCGATCTGGGTTCGGTCCGAACACGGACCGCTCCAAGGCGTTGCTCGCCCGACCGCCTCCGTGCCTGACGGCCAGCCCTCGGGCCGGTCCCTGGATCGCGACCGGCCCCTGGGCAGCCGTGCTGCGGCGGATGGTCGGGAGACATGTCGTGCCCCAAGAGTCGGAGGAATGATCGCCAAAAACATGACCTGGAGACGTTTCTCCGACAGTTCATCAGAGCATAAGGAGACTGTAGCATGGCTGCTGAGGACTATGTCGAATGGGAAAGGGAGGATTGGGAGGACGGCAGTTTCGAACGTTTCATTGTCAGGGCGGACAAGGCGCCCGATGGCTGGGTGTTCTCCGAGAGGAGCACGATGGACCTGTGCATCGTTTGGTACCCCCTCTCTCCGACGCCGGAACTCGTCGCGAGGGCCGAGCAGGAGTGGGCGGAGTTGGCTGGAATCGCTGGAGAGTGTGAACGTCCTGGGGAGATGTCGACCGAGCGCGCTGTAGCCATGCTCGCCTAGACTCCCCGGCAGGCATCCGAGCGGCTTGCGGCTTCCCTCCCGTCGCGCCTAGAATGGAGAAACGCAGACCGCCTGCAGCGAGGCCCGCCGGTCCGGAAGTCGCGGTCATGGGACAACGCTTCTCACGATGATGAGTTGGTGGTTGCACCGGCGGCGGGCGCTGCGGTTAACCACGGGAGCGCGGTTCGATGTTTGCCATGATGTCTCATGCGGTGAGCGGCAGGAAACAAGCGCCGGACGTCCGACTCGAGGTGGGCGTGGGCGTATGGGACGGGTCGGCGCCAGAAGCATCGTGTGCAGAAGCCGTCAAAGACCTTGTCGATCGAGCCCTGCGGCCAGTCGATCAGGACAAGTTTCCCGTCCGCTGTGCCGTCCTCTTCAGCACGGCCGATTGGTGCCGGGCCTATCCGAACCTCCCCCGTCACGTGCGGGCCGCTCTTGGGACAGCCACGGGCGGACCTGTCCCGCTCATTGGGGGAAGCATGGCCATGCTCTACTGCTCGACCGAGCCGAATCCGCTGATCTCCCAGGGACTGGTGCTCCTTCTCCTTTGCTCAAACGAGATGCGGGTTTTGGTGAGGGGCCTGCCGAACCCGTACGGGATTGGCGCGGAGGAACGCTCGCGGCGATTGGCGGCAGTGGCCAACGAACTGGAGACAGAGCCCAGAGTGCGCTTAGGGGCGGACGCAGAACGTTTTCTCTTGGGCGTCCTCCCTGGGTTCCTGACCGACGAGCAGGGCGCTTGCCGCTACCGGGACGCGGAACTCCACCACGAGATTCTTACCGCTTTTGGCCGCCGATATCCGCTGATCGGCGGTTCCGCAGCCGACGACCCGAGTCCCACCACGGGCTATCAGTTCGCCAACGACGAGTGTCTGGAGTCGGGACTGGCTCTGGCGCTTGTGGAGACCGGCCTCAGCTTCGGGGCAGCGATGGGCCACGGCTTTGAGCCCGCCAGCGACCTGCGGCTTCGCGTGGATGCCCTGGCCGACGGGGCCGAGAGCGGATACGAGGTCGCTCAACTCGACGGCCAGCCGGCCTATCGGCAATTGGAGGAACTCGGTGCCCTGGGCCTGACCCCTCACGGCCGCCCTATCCTCGGCCTATTGTCCGAAGCGGACTATCGCATGATCGTGCCCTTGCACACGCAGCGAGAGCGTGAGAGGTACATCCGCCTCAATCGCAGGGTCTCCCGGGGCGACAGTCTGCACGTGATGGACGCCTCTCCGGAGCAGTTGATCGCAACAGGCCGAGACACGGTCGAGCAGGCCCGGCTTCGTGCTGGTGCAGAACTGGCCTATGTGGCCGCGATCGTGGTCTTCTCCTGCATCGGGCGCTTCCGGCAGTATCGCGGTCAGGGGGAGAATTGGGCGGAGGCGGTCCGTGCGGTGCGCAAGCATTTCCCCGGAATCCCCATGATCGGCGCCTTGTGCGCTGGCGAGTTCGGCGTCAACGCGTGGCACGAACCGCGGGCCAACGCCATGAGCGTCTCTGTCTGCTGCCTCACCCGGGTCGCGGCCCAGCGCACGCCCCCACCCGACTTGCAGCAGAGGCTCTTGAAGGCGGCCGATGGCCTGGCGACGTGCAAGACGCCGAGACAAGTGATGGAGGCGACGCTGCGTGGCGCCGTCGAAGCGGGGGCCACGGGCGGCCAGATCTGCATCGTGGACTACGCCATCGGCCGGATCTTAGGAAATCCGCACGGCTGGGCTTTCAGTCCTCCCGATTCCCCTCACGATTGGCGCAAGGTGCGGGCGGTCACAGATCGGAAAGATCCCCAAAGCATCGGGGGCCCTTTCCCCCGCGCGCTGCGTGACTGGGCTCTTCCGGTGGGCCACGACATTCCCCTGGAATGGGTGGATACCCTGAGAGAGGAAGAGGACATTCTGACCTTGATCGTGGGAACACTTCAAGCGGTGTTCGTGCTGGACCCCGCCGACCCGAAGTTCCATTGTGATATGAAGGCCGCACGTGAGGGGAACATTCACACGTTCCTCGCCGTGCCGCTTCTTGGCTCGCAAGGCAGGGCGATCGCAACGCTGCAAGTCAGCTTTCCGGACGGCACGCTGCTCGATCGCGAGAGCTTCGGATTATGGATCGGCTATGGGCAGAGGGTCGGGGCTTCGCTGGAACGAACTCAGGAAGCCGAAGAAAGGAACATCACGAAGAATATCTCCGATTTGAGCAACCAAGTGTTGCAGTCTCCTCCAGACCTGAATGTGCGTCCTTACGCTTGGTGCGATGAGTTTTTACGCTGCGTGGCGAACGAGTTAGGCGCAGACAGCGCTCACATTCGCATTCTGCTTCCGTCGATTTCGGGCCAGGAATTCCATCTGGTGGGCGCGACGGGGCCGCTGGGGAAATTGCGGCGTCTGACCCGGCCGGTGACGCGCGAGGGCCAGGGAAGCTGTAACCCTGAACTCCTGACCAAAGGGGGTTACTTCTCTAACACGAGGAATGAGACCGGCAGGCACAATTCCCTCGTGCAACCCATCGAGAGAGCCAATGAGTATGGCGATGCATTCCGACGGGAACTGGAGGCGGTTCAGTCGACGGCACTCCTCCCCATCTACCATGGAGAGGAGTTGCTAGGTTCCTTCGTCATCCACTCTAAGCAGCCCTACTTCTTCACCGAGCGATGGCAGAGGCTTGCGGACTACGTGGCCAAGAGCGCTGGGGCGGTGCTCTGCGGCACCATGGCCGCTTACAACAACCTCCTTCTCCAGGAAGAGAGGGACTGGCAGGATAGGGAGCGCGACTGGATGCTGGGAACCATGGCCTCGGCCACCGAAGGCACTGCCGAGGCGCGACTCGCGCAACTGTTGGAACGGCTTTGCACCCAGTTGAAAGCGGACGTCGGCTCCGTTTACGTATGGCATGAGGCAGCACAACGGCTCGTCCTCCACACCGCGCACAACTGGCATCACCCGCGAGAAGGCGAAGCGTGGTACGCCCTGGGAGAAGGATGGACCGGAGGTCTGGCGCTCCCGGGAAAGGGCGTAAGCTTCGTTGGCAGTGAACTCGGGAGCGAACCCAAGGGTACGAAGAAGTACTACGACGACATGGTTCCGCCCGAGCATCAGGTCCCCAAGGACTGCAGCGATCCGCGGATCGGAATTCGGCTCAAGGCCGGCAATGATCTGGTCGGCGTGGTGACTTTCTCCTACTATCGGGAACACGCCGACCGGCTGGCCGCGGAGGATGATCGGTTCGTGGCACTGCTCAACGCCGTGGCGGGCCTGATCACGCTGGCGGTCGGAGCGGCCAAGGACCAGAGTATTCAAGGGGAGAGCAGGCGGCTTCAGGAGACGATGAAGACCGTCGCCGAGCACCTGATCGCCGCCTTGGAGCCCGGCGCAAGTTGGCAAGAGGTCATGGACGACATCCGTGAGGGATTCCGAGTCGAGCGCGTCAGTCTGTACCACGTCAAGGAAGATCGGGTCGCACACGTTTGGACCTCGAAGCGTGAAGGGGGACCACCGGGAGACGAGACCTATGGTCCCATTGAACCGTTCGGCCTGATGCGCGACTTGATCTACCAGCGCCGAGCCACCCTGGTGACCGGTGCGGCCATCGACCGACTGGTTCGGTGGCCGAACCCTGAGGGCATACGGTCCCTCTTCGTCCAGCCCGTGTTGGATACCAGGCGGAGCGTGCGCGGCGTGCTGGAGTTCGTCAACCGCATTCCCTCCCGCGGGCACCCCTTTGAATCGTTCGACGATTACGAGCGTTATGCGGCAGAGGATGTGGCTCAGGCCCTGGCTGCGGCCATCGATCACCGCGACCAACGGATGGAAACCAGAGAGCTGGAGTGCAGACTGATCACGGCAGCGGAGATCGCCGCGAGCTCGCTTTCCGGGGCAATCGTGATGCACCGCCTCCTGGCCCCCTTCGGCAGCATCCAGCGCGCCGTGGACTGGCTGGAGCTATACGAAGATAGCCCGACGGAGGAACGAGCGGAGAGGTTTGAGCAGATCCGGGAGGCGTGCAGGGATGCGGAGGCGAGCATCCACGAGGCGGCCGAAGGTGCCATTGTCGCCCGGCAACGCCAGGACCTCCGCACTATCGTGGGTCAGGCCCTGCGCGTGGTCAAGACGCAGATATCCAGCCCCCGAGTCGCGGTCCGAGTCACCAATGACTGCGCTGCGACGGTGGAACTCAACGTGTTCTCGTTCGTGGGCGCTTTGGTCAACGTGCTTGCCAACGCGGTCGACGCGATGGGCGAGGCAGGAACGTTGACCGTAAAGACCGTCTGGGCTGCCGACGGGCGGCACGCGGAGGTGCTGATCCACAACACCGGGCGATCGCTTAGCGAGGAGGAGATCGCCCGTGCGTTCGCGATCGGCTTCAGCACCAAGGCGGGAACACGGCATCTGGGGTTCGGGCTCCCGCTGGCCCGCCGCTCTGTGGAAGAGGCTGGTGGCCACCTTGACATGCGTTCCCCGGCAGAAGGCGGTGTGGAGGTACGGGTCACACTGCCGATAGCCGGCTCCGGAGATACGCCGATCCCGCCATCCGAGGGGAATCCGAAATGAGTATGTTCAAGGTCTTGATTGTAGAAGACAAGCAGAGTGACGCCCAGAACCTCTGCGGCGTGCTGAAAAGGGCATTACCCGACCAGTTCACCGGCGGCGATCCCCAACAAGTGAAGTGCTGGGTCGTCACCAACCAGGAGGATGCCGACGGGGCGGTGGCGGAGACCGGGCCGGCCGAACCCGAAGGGTTCGATCTGGTCCTGTTAGACCTCCGCTATCCCCAGTCCGTTGGCGGCGCCTTGAGCGATGATCCTGACGCAGAGTTCCAGGGGATGAAATGGCTCCCCGCGTTGCGGCGGCTGCAGCCTCGGGCCACGATCATCATCCTGACCAGTTACGCTTACTCACACGATCTCCGCCACGCGGTCGCTGCCATTCGGGATTGCCAAGCCCACGATTTCGTTCCCAAGAACATCGCTGGCCGCGACCTCGTGATGCGGATCGCCGTGGCGTGTGAGAACGCCCGCAGAGTGGAATCCCTGCGACGGGTGCAGAAGGAGTTCCGCAGTTTGATCCACTCGCGCTTCGCCCGCACCTATGCGGAGGACGTGGCCACCCTCCTGGACCAAACCAGGACCGCGTTCTCTCAAATCGCCAGACGGCTCGAGTCAGGGGATCCGTCGGCACTGAAGGCCGCGCCGGCAGAGATTCGTGCAGGCTTTGCCGCGCTGAAGGAGGAGTTCGTCCGATTGACCACCCACCTCTGTCAGGGCGAGGATCGTCGCAGCAGGGTGGACCTCGCCGAGATCCTTCGCGACTTGGCAATCCTCTACGAGGAGCGGTTCCGCGAGGCCAAGGGACGAATCGAGGCCCCTCCTAGAGAAACGCGTGTCGAGGTCACCACGTTTCCCAGCGATCTGAAGATCGCCCTGCACGAGGTCATCGCCAACGCGGCAGAGACCCTGGAGAAATCGACCTTGCCCCCGGAGAACCGGCTCTGCCGGCTCACGGTGGAGGCTTCCGGCGAGGGTGCCGTCATCCGTGTCACGGACAACGGCCCAGGGATCTCCAACGCGGCCATGGAGCGGATGTTCCAGTTGCCGGAGCGAAGCGACGAGGTGCGGCCTGGCCGCGGCATCGGGCTCTACGTTGCCCGGCGGATGATGCACTCCATCGGCGGCAGCATCCAGCCGAGGAACCGTCCTGAAGGCGGCGCGGAGGTTCTTCTGACGCTGAGGAACCTGAGGCCTGAGGGCTCAGGAGCGGGCGCACCTGAGAGCTGAGAGCTCGCGAGTGGTTTGACGTTGTGGGACGGGTCGTGCGGATTGCTACTTCCCGTCCTGGGGAGCGTGGGGAGCGACGCATGTACGACTACGTCGTTTACGTTGACCCGAACGGTCCGGTGGCGTGGAATACCCTGCGGGACGAGATCGAGAGCCTGCGTGACTACTTCTGGCAGCGCACTGCCCTGGTACGGTGGCGCTATGCCGATCCACACCGAGTCGGGGATGTGCTGAGCGCGAACGACATCCTGATCGTTCTTGACTGGCCGGCGGATGACGCTGGGGCGAACAGAGCCAGCGAGATCTTCCGACATCTCCGAAGTCATGCGATCCGGACGCCCGTCCTCATCGTGAACCGCGGCTATACCCACTCGGTAGGCGGCTCTCGGCGGTCGATCGTCGACCTGTTCTGCCTCCCCGGGGGACGCTGTTATGAAATCCCACAAGGAGACCTCTACCAGCCCGAGGTCGTGGCCACAGCATTGCAGAGGCTTGATGTCTCGTTGCGAGGCCCCACGCTACGACTGGAGGGCACTCCCAACAACCTGGAAACGGAGGCGCTCGTCAAGTGGATCGGCGAGGATCTGTTGACGCTGACCGTGCAGAAGTTCTTTCCTGCGGCGGAGGGGAAGGAAGCTCGCATCTGGCCTGTGGGCGGGGGATGGTCGACGGTCCCGCTGTGCGAGGTGTTTCTCGAAGAGGAGGGGCCGCACTCGCACTTCCTGAAATTCTTCGGCCGGCAGCCAGAGCAGTCTAGCGAGAGGGCCCAGCACCGCCGGGCAAAGGATTGGCTTGGCGGTTATCTGGCAGACCTGCGTCCCGTCCCCGAAATGGAGGACGAGGACTCTGCGCAGATTCAGGCATTCCCGCCTTGCACTCCGCCCGTCTATCCGGTGTGCTACGTGTCGGCCAGCAACGACGATTGTCCCCGGGAAACGTTGAAAAGGATCTATCAGAGCAAGGAAGGTCCGTTCGTTGAGCAGACGGTGGAGACGCTGCTTCAAGTGCTGGCGTCGGGTCAGCAGGATGCGCCGCGTGCCCGCCGAGCGCCTTGGGCGTTCTCGGAAAGCAGTACCGGTGCGGAGGTCTTCGTGCTCACGCTGGCCAGGAAGAGGGCCGTTGCCGGGGTGGCGGAGGATCTGGCGCCATACACTCGAGCATTGCGCGGGCGAGGATGCAGGGGGTGTGTTCAGGAAACACGGAACCTCTTGGACCATCCGCCGCGGTGGCTCGAACAGCCCCGTCCGGTTGCGACGGGCCATGTGCACGGGGATCCGAATCCCCGGAACTGCCTCGTCAACCGGGAAGAGTCGAGTGATCTCCAGTTGATCGACGCCGGTGGGTACGCTGCCCAAGGACGCCTGGTCTCTGATCTCGCGATCATCGAGCGCGATATCAAGCTGGTCCTTTTGGCCACGGAACACGACGCGCCCGGCTTCTTAGATCTCGATGTGACGGAGCTTCAGACGTGGTGTGAGGCAGAACGAAAAGCGATCTGCCAGGGCATCGGGTTCGACGTGCATGAGATCGAAGGGAGTCCCTGGTGGCGAAGAAGACCGTCGGCCGAACGAGCTTACAGGCTGGTGGCGCGCGTTCGCCGAGAAGCGAAGAGGGTGTGTGGCACCGACGACAGTCGAGGAATCCACTACTTCGCTGCCTTGTTGTTCTGGACGCTGGACGCCTTGCGCTACGAAATGGTGCGACCTACGAAGAAGCTCCTGGCCCTGTGTTCGGCAGCAGAGATCCTGCGGTTATTCGCCTAAGCAAGGTACCTATGCTCAAGTAGCGTCCGGTCATCTACGTCAATACGCGGTCGGCAGCCCCCGCCAGCGGAATACTATGGCCCGAGGGTGTCCAGCATCTCCGGGACTGGACTTGGCAGCGGAGTGCGGTCGTCCGCTGGGAGGGTGTCAGGCATGACACGCCGGGCGGGTCCGGGCTCGATGAGGCCCTCGCAAAGCTCGCGAATGCCCGCCTCCTCGTGCTCGACTGGTCGCGTTCAAATTCCGAGCTGGCGATCGGACTGTACGAAGAACTACGCAAGACCAACGTCGAACTCCCGCTCCTTGTGGTGGATTGGTCGGAGGGCGGGGAGCCCGTTCGCGAGCAATACGCGCGAACCGACCAGCGGATAAGGGTTCTCACCGAAGCGGACTTGGGCGACCCCAACGCTGTTGCCGCCGCCCTCGAAAGCGTCGGTGTACCTTTACCTCTCGCTAGGGTACAGGTCGATCCGGGAGCCGGCGGGCTGGTCCTTGAGGGACTCCTCCGGTGGCTCGGGCCCGAAAACCTGCAATTGATTATCCAGAAGTTCTTTCCCGACGCAATTCATGCCCAGGTGGAGCCTGTCGGTGGAGGATGGTCCGATGCCAAGCTACTCCGTGTTCTGGTCCGGGGAGAGCCGGCTCCGTACTTCCTCAAGTTCTTCACCGATGGCGACGCCTACCGACGCGAGTGGGAGCGCCATGAGCGCGCTCGCGCTTGGCTCGCGGAAGCTGCTGTCCCCTTGCGGCATGTTCCTAACCTCGGCGGCGGCGCCCCTAACCAACTCCAGGCTTTTCCGCCCATGGAGCCGTGCGTGTTTCCCGTCTGCTACGAATCCGCCTCGACAAAGGATCGCCCGCACGAGACCCTCAAGGATTTCTACCGCACCGCTCAGAAGACGAACCTGGAGAGAGCGATCCGTCGGCTTGCGGACATCCTCTCCAAAGACCAACCACTGGAGCCGGCAGAACAAGATCCAGACGAGCCGCCATGGGCCGACTCGGGCGAGGACTGCTTCCGTCTCACACCCACGACGAAGGAACGCCTCCTGAACACCCTCGACGACCTGTCTCTTTACGGAGCCGGGATCTTCGCAAGCGACTTCGAAGTCCGTTGGCGGGAGTTGGAGGGATTCCTTTACATGCCGCTTCCTCGCTGGCTCGTCGACTGGCGGCCGGTCCTCCGCGGTCACGTCCACGGCGATCCCAATCCACGAAACTGCTTGGTCTCCAAGGACGACCCCAAGGATCTCGTGCTGATCGATTGCGGCGCATATCGCCCGAACGGACGATTGGTTTCCGATCTGGCGATCGTTGAGCGGGACATCAAACTCCTGATGATGGGGCTGGAGCATGATGCGCGCGATTTCTTCGATCTCGATGTGGGACAACTGAGAGACTGGTGTCAGGCCGAACGGACTGCCATCCGCGCCGGCCTCAAGTACACCTCACCGCCCGTGGCGGCTGCTGGCGGCCGTTACGCCTCCGCGCCCCGGGCCTACAGACTGGTGGGTATTGTCCGCCGAGAAGCGAAGAGGGTGTGTGGCACCTGGGATCGCGAAGGCAATCACTATTTCGCCGCCCTCCTCTTCCGGACCTTGGAGATCCTGGAGTATCCGGCAGTGCGGCGCGCGAAGAAACTTCTGGCCCTGTACTCGGCCTCCGAGATCCTCCAGGCTTTCCGGTCGCCGGCCTCGCCCTGAAGCAGGACATGTCGGCGTCATGGCAGAGAACTCCGCGCGGAGCGGCTCGCAGAAAACGGCCGCCCTCGCCGACTGTCTCGGGCAGGGCGCCGCGGTTGGAGGCGAACACGGGAATGCCCCGGCGCTTCGCCTGCCCGATCATCGCGTCGCCCAGGGGGGCTCCCTACCAAACGCCGGAGAACACAATCACGAGCTTCGTTCGCAGTTCTTCGATTTCATCGCGCACCTGGTAGTCGGGGTACCAGTACACTCGTCCGACCTCTACCACCTGCCCTTGGTCGTCCCGGAGGATGTCGTCGGAAAGGATCGGGGCGGCGGTCAGGGCACCGATGTCTTCGGGCGGGACCATCTCCCAGCCGTTGCACAGGTGGTCTTCCAGCAGCGTGCAGAGGGCCGCGTGAATGCCGTAAGCGTCCTTCTCCTCTTCGATCGTAGCGAACTCCGTCCGGCCGTTCGCGTTGAGCACGATCTCAAGATCCCCGCCGTCGGTCTTCCGTAGATCGACGTAGAAGCCGTGCTCGACTGGTTTGGCGGTGGCCATCGACGGTTGCGGGTGGGAAGCATCCCTGCGCCGCTCGGCGCGGACCAGATGTGCACTGGCCTGCCAGATCGTATCTGACCAGCCCCCGCACGCCAATAGAGTCGCCGAAACCGGCAGAGTGTTTGGACGTTGCTGCTCTCCCCAGGCATGCTGCCTGCGTCTGGGTTTTGGTTCCTTCTTTCAATCGGAGGCCTTGGGATGAAGATGACGCTCGAAGAAGGCGATTTCAGCAGCTTGCTTGTAGTATCCGACGATGGCCGAAGCCTGCTGGTCCAGACCGACTGGGACTTCCCGGGGCTCGCCTCCACGTTCGGCTGCAGTGCCTGTCCCTGCGGCGAGACCGACGGCACCGTCGACTGCCCCCACCGGTCGGCCGACGAGATGATCGCCGACGCCCGCGATTTCCTTTCGGCCCACATCGGCGATACCGCCGATGCCCCTGGGTACTTCTGAGACTCAGGCACTCCCCTGCTCACCAGCCGGCGATTTCTCCGCCGTCACCATCCACGATGACGGCGTGGGGATGGCCCCATTTGAGTTTCGCTACGACTTCACGCGGATCGGAGGGAGTAGTCGGAGGGTCGCCAGTGCCCCTACGCGAAAAGGACGACCACGTATCGGCAGCAAAGGCATCGGGTTCCTCGCCCTCGCCCGGTACTGCGACGTAATGGAGGTCCAGTCCTCCCGGAACAGCAACTTCCGCTACAGATTCCGTGTCCCGAAGACCCCGGCCAACGTCGACCTTTCCGCAATCCTGGGCGTTCCCCTGTCCCGCGACCTTCTCGGCAAGCGTCTCCGCGTCAAGCTTAGAGGGCCAATCAACAACAAACGCAAGCTGCGCGCGGGTGTGCACTACAAGCTGACCGCACATGGGACGCGACTGCTCGTCCGTAAAGACCTCGGTCCCGTCCGCGTGGATCTCTCGGTGGATTGCCGAAACCTCGGCTTCACCGCCACACTCGACTTCCACCGTCTCCTGCGCCTCGCGGACACGGCCGATCTTGAGAAGTTGGAGGACTTCGCGACAATTCAAGTCCATGAGGCAACCGATCCGCCCATCCCGGGCACCCGAATCGTCGCTCGCGCACTCAAGGAATTCGTCCGCCGGGAACTCCGCGCTGAACGCCGGAAGGGATTCGTCCGGAACGTTGCAAGCCTCCGCGGGCTGGAACGCTTCAACTGGCACCTCTCCCGCTGTACGCCCGTCCGGTACAGCGCTCCGGACGATTCCGTCGGCAGGTGCATTCGCAAGCTCCTCGGGCATCACCCATCTCGTCTCCCACGGGGATCCTGCGGGGACTCTCCTGAAACAGCTCTTGAAACGCCGGAGTTCTCAGACCAACGGCCTCGCCTCGACACGCGATTTCGACTTGGGCATCCCTGCCCGAATCGCGGGCATGGATGTTGTCCAGTCCAGACATCTCTCCGAACCCGCAGTCATCGACTTCGAGCAGAACCGTATCGAGGTTGATATCTCCCGTCCGGAATGGGACAACTCGCTCGTGCTATACGATCGCCGATTCGATGTCATGCACAAGGAGGGCCGCCCCACCCATCCGATCGCCGAGGTGGACTTCCGCACTCGACGGGTCTTCATCAATTGGGGACACCCCGTCCGCGGACCGATGGACGAGCGTGGCTTCCTCCGTACCGCACTCGCATGGATTCCGGCCCGCTGTGCGTCCCGGGGCGACGCGGATCAGATGATGGATTTGGCCGTCAAGCTCCTGTCCTATTCCATACAGCGCGATGGCTGGACTCGTCAGTGCCCGAACCCTGCTCTCCAAGCACGTGCACCGTAAGGACCGCGTGCTCCTCGTTAACCCTCCGGTCTACGAGACCCGCGACAACTGGATACGGTGGAACCAGCCACTCGACCTCCTGAAGATCGGAGCCCACCTCAGGTCGAGCGTCCGATGTAAGGTGGATCTCCTCGACTTCATGCTCCCCGATGCCGAAGGCCACGTGCCCCAGCAACGCCTCCCCGGAACCCAAAGGCACCACTCGGTTGCCGGGTACGAGTATCCGGTCTGGCATTTCGGCAAGCCTTACTCAGCGCTGAGCGACTGGTTGGCCCACAAAGGTCGGCGCGAGCGGCCGACGCAGGTCTGGATCACCTCCCTTTGCAGCTACTGGTTTGCGAGCATAGCCGAGACATGCCGATTCGTTCGCCAGCTCCTTCCCGACGCCGGGATTGTCACACTCGGTCAGCATCCACGCTTGACGCCCGACCACGCCGTTGACGCCTGTGGCGCCGACCTTGTGGTGCATGACACGTTGGACCTCGACACCGAGCCGATCGCCCTTGACCTCTTCGGCCAAAGTCTGCCCACGTTCGTCGCGCTAAGCCTCACTCCCGACACGGCGGTCGCCGAAGTCAAGAGCGCCCTTGACAGGAGCATCTTCCACTTCACGTTCTTCGACGACGATCTTTTCCGTGACGACCGGGAGCCGTTCAAGGAAATCGTGGCGAAGACCTCTGGGCTCCATCGCCATCTGCGGTTTCACTTGGTGTGCGGGCTCAACCCGACCGCACTCACCGCCGACGTTGCGTCGCTGCTGGTCAGCAAGACGTTCGCGGAGCTCCACTTCACGGTCTTGCAGCACTTCGGCAGCCTCATACTCAAGCCGTTCTCACCGACTCCTGGCACCTCCGGCACGTAAGACCCTGCAAACGGCACCGGAGGTTGACCTCAGGGGTCATGCGGAGAACTGGGCAGCTCGAGATAACTCGATCCCGGCGACGATGACCTTTCCGGTGAGCGTGAACTCCGGGAAGGGCAATTCACGGACCGCCTTCTCATGGGTCATCATGCCGGAGTAGACAGGCGGCTTCTGGCCGGGTTCTCGCCGCTTCGCACCAGCGCGCTTTCGTCCCAACTCACAGAGCATGTGCGCGAAAGGCTCGCTTGGAGATAGCAGGATTCCGCAAAAGCGCAGAACGGTATCGATGTGCCAACAGGAACTTGATGTAATCCTGGTAATAGGCCCTCGCGTTTCCGAATTCCACTTCGGCCCAGACGCCGTTTCTCTCGAAATCGAGTCGTAGTCCGAGGTCCTTCAATACACGAGCTTCTCTCTTCCAGCCTCTCTCCATTAGCGCCTGCGCAATTCGCGCGTTGTATTCACGCTGTCCGTCTTCCGCCCGGTATGCAACCGTTGCCAGAGCCTTCTCGATGTCAGCGAACTCCTCGATTCTTCGTGCGTCGATTGAGGAAAGGTTGTGATACACCGGTTTACAGATCGTCAATCGCGGAGGGGAATGTCTGTCGCCGGGGATGGGACGGAACAAGAATCGGCGCTCTCCAACTTCAACGACTTCTAGAGGGCCACTTATCTCGCCCTCCGCGCTTGTGGATTCCTGGCGCAGGTAGTCTCGCAAGGGGCGTGTGCTTCTTCGCCTCGTAGCGAAACTGCAGGTGGCCAACTGCGTTGTTGATGCGACGCAACGTTGCCTCCACCGCGAGGCCGTCGGCAAAACAAATCGTTACGGGAACGGTTTGCCCTTTGTTGAGTTGCCTAGCCCACGCACTTTGAACGCTTACCGGCACGGTCAGCCCTTGCCGCAACGTGGATGTGCCCACGGCGTGAAGGAATCGAATACCTCGACCTACGTCATCCGGATGATTGTGACTCTGCATGTGCGTTGCTCAGGTGCGTGCGTGTTCCGTAGCACGCGCACGGCGTCGCGCGAATGATCTTCTGGCGAACCAGGGGGAGCAATTCCCCCGGGTCGCCCCTGCAGGGCGTGAGGACGACGCCCCCACGCCCCAGGCCATTGAGCTGGTCACGAAACCAGCAGTAGATCTCTGCCTGGCGATCGGCGCCCGGACGGATCTTCTTCACGTGTTCCTTCGCTCCCTTCGCCGTCCGAGCCAGGTCGCGCAACGAGCAATCGGCCGTCGTCGGACCGAGTTCTTCTGCGAAGATTGCTGCCGCGCGCGGATACCTCAAAGCGATGATGGAAGCAGTGGTCGGCGTGAACCGCAGAATGTCCAGGACCAGCCTCCACCCGTTCTCACCCAGCCGATCCCGGCACAACCGAAGCAACTCCGGGTAGGTGTCACGCTGCTTCCAGATAACCGTGATGCGAACGACCGGGTCACGTGCCCCCACGAAAACGGCCCACGCCAAGCTCTCAACTAGATCGTCGGCCGGCGAGCCGTTGGGCGCGAGCCACTTCCGCACGGCCTCTGGCATGAGCGAGATCGCCGCCTGCGCCCGCACACGCAGCGTCAGGTAACGAGGATAGCGAATCTTCGTCAGGAAGAACGGCGTCACCTCGGCGGCGGCACACGCATCGATTACGTACTGGACCAGTGAACCTTGACCGTCTTCCTCGGAGAACCACTCGTCATACTCCACCAGCCCGCTCGTTTCGCCGAAGTTGATCGGATACGAGTACCCTCGCCATTTTCGCTGCAGCTCGGCGGCCAGGTCCTCGAGGTTCAACGCCACGTCCATCCCGTCGGTGTAGGGCATGTTCAGGTAGCAATACGGGCATTCCACGGGGCAGAATCCCACGGCCACCGGTGCCTTCATGAAGCCTTTGATCACGGTTCCATCGGCCTGCGGACCATTGGACGTGTCCACTCCCCGCACGTCGTTCCCTGCCCCCCGAGGAACGGGCTTACGAAAGTCGGGGTCCCCTTGCCGCCTCGCCTAGTAAGGAACAGGCTCTGTCGCTTTGCGGCAAAGGGATCGGCCCCACGGTCGAACTCGCGACGGAACAGCGCGATCGCATTCCCGACGGTCTGGTTGTGCCGTTGCTGACGGACGACGGTGCACCTGGCAAGCCCGCCTTCGACACGTTCCGCAAAACTTGCCGCTGCCGCTGCCTCGTCGTCATCGTGCACTGCCAGCATCACTAGCGGCGGCTCAATGCCCCACCGGCATCGGTTCTGTAGCAGACGCAGGACTCGTTCCCTTTGAGGTGCCTCGCGCAGGATCGGGCCGGCAACCGTCACCAACCTGATCCGGGCGAGGTTCCTTCGAACGGTATCTCTCGTCCGATCGTCTATCTCGACTACTGGTTCCATCGCGCCACGCGCTCTTCAAGACTGAGTATTTCCACCACATGGCCGATGTTCTCGGTCACAACGTACGCCCAGCCGCGCGGCAACTTTGTCACAATCTCGTAGATGTCCGAGAGGGAGTGGGCGTTCTTTACCTTCCGGTGGAGCTGTCGAGATACGGTGCTGCGCTCGTCCCCAACCTGGAACACGACTTTTGTGGCAGTAGTCGCAAACGCCACGGGGCTGAAATCCTCCGGCTGCTGCGAGGCCAGCATCAAACCAAGACCGAACTTCCTCCCTTCTCGCAGCAGCTTTTCCGCCGGGGAACCACGATCCAGCGACAGCTTGTGCGGCTCATCGAGCACGACGAAGCACCGCATCGGTCCAGGGCCGAGAGACTCGATGAATCCGATGAGGTTCCACAACAAGAACTCCGTGACGGCCCGCTCCAGGGAATGCTCCAGCCCCTTCAGTTGAATGATGAAGGTCCTCCCTGCCGATCGGATCATGTCGGTCCACGCCAGCCGCTGGCCCGATTCCCGGAAGGTGTCGGCGATCCGCTGCGCCACGTTCCTTGGTCCGTGAAGATCGAAGGGGAAGGGCTGGAGCGGATTGATATCCACCCCGTCCCGGCTCGCCTGAAGCTCAACCGGCTGGGCGTACCTCACGAACCCGAGCGGCGCAACATCCAACGAGAACCCCTGCCCATAGTCGAACACGATCGACGGCATCCCCCGGTGGGCTAACTCGGTGAGAAGACAGCAAATCGAATACGTCTTCCCGAAGCCACTCTCTCGAGGACCAGAACATGCGGATTAGCTGATCCCTCCGCTGGACGGGGGTTCCAGAGGAGTTCGCGACCGTCCTCGGCCTCGACGGAACGGAACCGCTCCCATACCTCGCAGTCGATCCTCAGCGTCACCGACACCCTATCACACAGCCGCGTGCCCTTGCGCCGGCCTACCTGCCGCCTTGGCTGGCTGTGCCAAGCCTTCCGCGCAGCCTCGCTGAAATTCGTCAGCGATTCGGCCGGAACGGTCACCGTAACCTCGTTCAATTGGACGGTAATCGCACTGTCCGACTGGCAGACGAGTTGCTGCTGAAGATCAGGGCATGCACGGTGAACGTCTGACAGGTGATGATTCGCCCTCCAGGGGGTGAGTTGCGCTCATCCGTGTCCGAGGCGCCGACGCAACCAAGACCAACGAGGACAAAGACAACCGCGCTGTTAGGTTCGCCAGTGATGCGACGTTCATGTAGACGGAGGCGGGAGTCCAGTACTCAGAGGCAATGGCATGAATGAGGGATCTCATGGGTGAGACTGCCGAAGAACGCGCGAAGAGGTTGCGCGCCGTCGTTAGACATACCACCGACTGGCGGGCGCGCCCACCCCGTAAGCGGCGGCCGGACCTGTTCGGGGATATCTTCGGTGAAGATCAGGCGCGTGCTGGCGAAATCGCGGGCCCCGAAGACGGACCGCTGGAACGGCTCGTCAACGCGGAGTTGCGGCAAGAGCTGGCAGACTGCCTCGGCCGGCGCACGCCGGTCGAGCGATTCATCACCAACCTGTACTACCACGTCGGACTCTCGGCTAGCGAGATTGCCGACCTCTTGCGGCTTTGCGCGGAACTGTGGCCTTGCCTCGGGCTTAGCGGCGAGACGACCGAACAGGTCGTGTGGAACATGCTGCACAAGGTGCGTAAGAAGATCCGCCGGCACTTACAGGAAAGAGGTTGAGACCGTGGACGAACTCCCCGCGGAAGATGCTGCTCGCGAGACCTGGGAGGGACTCTGCCAGCGCGGGCCGGATTGTCCGGACGCCGAGACGCTCTGCCAGTACCTGGACGGCGGACTGGCCGCCGAGCAGCGCCGGGCTGTGGGTTCCCACGCCCCCGCCTGCGGTCACTGCACGGCGGAGTTGGGCAGGCTCTATCAAGCCTTGCAGTGGCGCGACGCGCACGAGAACGAAGCGGTGGCAAACATCCTCAATCGCGTCAGGCAGCCTCTACGATCTTCTCACCAAGATGAGCCGGCCCCACGCAGCAGTGCGTCTGTTGACCAGCGCCGAGGTGGACGCCCGACCGGAACTGCTCGGCAAGCGCGTGTGCCTGATCGGCGGCCCCAGCGTCAACAAGCCCGCGCTTCTGACCATGGCGAAGACCAAGGGCCTTGATCCGTACGACGAACAATCGATGACTCGGAGATTCCGGTTCGTCGGCTCGGGGGGCGCGCCGAGGAGTGCCTTCGTGCGGAGGACGACGACCGGCGAGTGGGGCATCGAAGATGTCCAAAGCGGTGAGCTGTGCGCCGTCGACGAGAAAGCCGGAAGGAGCTGCGCCTTGGTGGTCCGTACGGCAGTGGCAGTGGACGGCCGCGACGAGGACCGAGAGGTCCTCATCATCGCAGGATTCGACGGCCCCGCTACCGCGGCCGAATCGCCGCAGGGACCGGGCACCACGGGCGGCTGTGGCGAGGTTCCGGCGGAACGCTCCGCCCAGGCCGAGGCATCCTCATTCCCGTTCACCGTCGAGCAGGGAAGGTTCCTATGCGGCGGCAAGCCGGTGTTCTTGAACATCCTCAGCTATCAGCCGTTGGAGCCTGGGCAGACTCCTTCTCAAAGTGAGATCCATGACGATCGTGTTCTTGACGACTTGCGGCGATTCCGGCAGTACCGGGGAGGCAGTGACCCCATTGTGCTGCGACTCGGCCCACAGCCTACTTCCCAGTTCCCGATCCGCATGTCCCAGACGTTCTACGATGGGATTCGCGAATTAGGCTTCTGGATCATTCGCGACATCTACTGCGGCCCCTTGAGCGACCTCGTCGGAGCAAAGGCGAACGTCGACGCTGTGATCCGGGAGGCAAAACTGACGGGGGGGGCGGACCGCGTTCTCGCGTGGGAAATCGCCGACGAGTACTATGCTCGCAACTGGAGTGAGGCTGCCCCTCTCGAAGCCTTCTTGACGGAGATGCGAGACTACGTCAAGCAGAAGGTCAAGGACGAGCTTCCGGCGGGGACCTCGAATTGGGTCACCTGGGCGACGTGGCCGCCGAGCGACCTGCTCGGCACCGCCGGCGACACGATCATCCCGCTGACGGTCACCTACACCGGGACCACCGCCACGCGCGGTTTCCCGGCCCTGCCCGACAGTATCTACCGTCTGACCGTCCGCGACGCGATCACCGACACCGATGGGAACAGACTGGACGGCGACGCCAACGGTACGGTTGGCGGCGACTGGGTGACTGATTTCGTGGTCCTTCCCGTCGCAGACGGCTCGCTGTTCTACACCACGCCGGCCTTTGGCAGCGGGGGCGATGGCCCCTCGCCGGTCGCGAGCGGGGACCTCAACGGCGATGGCCGTCAGGATTTGGCGGTCACCAATTATGGCAGCGGGAATGTGGTGGTCTTTTTGTCGAACGGCGACGGCACTTTCGCCGCCGTCAACGACAAGCCAGCGGCTGCCGATCAGTCGCTATTGGTCCTCAGCAGCGGCAACGCGACGATCACCCTGGTCGGCAGCGACACGGAAACGCCCCCCGGCGAGCTGATCTTCGAGATCACCAAGCAGCCGCGGCACGGAAGGCTGGGCGCCGTCACCGCCAATCAGGTGACGTACACGCCCACGGCGGATAACGGCGGCCTGGACACGTTCGAGTTCATCGTGCGGGACGACGGGGATCCGCCGGGGACTCACGCCAATCCGGGCGACTTGGCCAGCGAGCCCGGCACCGTGACGATCTGGGT
>Ga0315290_10000115_pt1 | contig 45912 bp, 44 predicted proteins | sample YL17G12_0_MG_FD_203627 | JGI IMG/M metagenome (GOLD analysis project Ga0315290, IMG submission 203627) | Sediment microbial communities from Yellowstone Lake, YNP, Wyoming, USA - YL17G12_0 | ecosystem: Environmental > Aquatic > Freshwater > Lake > Sediment | place: USA: Wyoming | collected... | reverse complement strand
CGCTCGGCCGTCGTGACACTCGCCCTCAGTGCCGCGCTGACCTTGCTGCTGGGGGCAAAGCTGTTCTTCTAGTACTGCGTTCCGCCAATGAGCTTACAAATGAAATCGATGCATTCGTTCGCCAGGCGAGGGGCTGGGCCTCAGGCCCAGCGCGGCCTGCAAGGCTTGCAACGACGCATGGCGGACGAAGGCGCGATTTCATGTAAGCGGTTTGGCGGAACGCAGTACTAGGCAGGCACGGACCCAGACATGGCAGCAAAGAATTTCGGATCGAAACGCGTTGTCGTCGGCGCGCACTATGGCCTGCGTGACTGGCTGGCGCAGCGCATCACCGCAGCCTTGATGGCACTGTTCACGTTTGTCTTGCTGGCGCTGATCCTGTTCGGCGGTGAACTCAACTATGAGCGCTGGGCCGGCATCTTTTCGAAGCAGTGGATGCGCCTGCTGACCTTCAGCACCATCGTCGCGCTGCTGATCCACGCCTGGGTCGGGATGCGCGACATCTTGATGGATTACGTGCACGGCGTGCTGCTGCGCCTGTGCCTGCAAGTGGCCACCCTGGTCTGGCTGGTGGGTTGTGGCGGTTGGGCGGTCCAGGTGCTGTGGAGACTTTGATGCAGATCGCAGCCACTGTTCCCAGGCGCAGGTTCGATGTGGTCATCGTCGGTGCCGGTGGCTCGGGCATGCGCGCGTCACTCCAGCTCGCGCGCGCGGGGTTGAATGTTGCCGTGCTGTCCAAGGTGTTCCCGACACGTTCGCACACGGTGGCGGCGCAGGGCGGTATCGGCGCGGCGCTGGGCAACATGAGCCAGGACAACTGGCACTATCACTTCTACGACACGGTCAAGGGCTCCGACTGGCTGGGCGACCAAGACGCGATCGAATTCATGTGCCGCGAAGCGCCGAAGGTCGTGTACGAACTCGAACATTTCGGCATGCCCTTTGACCGCAATCCGGACGGCACGATCTACCAGCGGCCGTTTGGCGGCCACACCGCAAACTACGGCGAAAAGCCGGTGCAGCGCGCCTGCGCTGCGGCAGACCGCACCGGCCACGCGATGCTGCACACGCTGTACCAGCAAAACATCAAGGCGCGTGCAAATTTCTTTGTCGAGTGGATGGCGCTCGATCTGATCCGTGATGCGCAGGGCGATGTGGTCGGCGTCACGGCGCTCGAAATGGAAACCGGCGAGTTGTACATCCTCGAGGCCAAAGTGACGTTGTTGGCCACCGGCGGCGCCGGGCGCATTTTCGCGGCGTCGACGAACGCCTTCATCAACACCGGCGATGGCCTGGGCATGGCGGCGCGCGCCGGCGTGCCGCTGCAGGACATGGAGTTCTGGCAGTTCCACCCAACGGGGGTGGCCGGCGCGGGCGTGCTGCTCACGGAAGGCTGCCGGGGCGAAGGCGCGATATTGCGCAACAGCGACGGCGAGCGATTCATGGAGCGCTACGCGCCGACCCTGAAAGACCTGGCACCGCGCGACTTCGTGTCGCGCTGCATGGACCAGGAGATCAAGGAAGGGCGCGGGTGCGGGCCGAACAAGGACTACATCCACCTGGACATGACGCACATCGGCTCGGAAGACATTCTGAAGCGCCTGCCCAGCGTCTACGAGATCGGCCACAACTTCGCCAATGTCGACATCACGAAGGAGCCGATTCCGGTGGTACCGACGATCCACTATCAGATGGGGGGCATTCCGACCACGATCCACGGCCAGGTGGCCGCGCCGAAAGGGAGCGATCCCAATGCCGTGGTGAACGGCTTGTACGCCGTGGGCGAATGCTCCTGCGTCAGCGTGCATGGGGCGAACCGGCTGGGCACGAATTCCTTGCTCGACCTGCTCGTGTTCGGGCGTGCCGCGGGCAATCATCTGGTGGACTCCGGCCTGGGCGCTGTTGCGCACAAGGACCTGCCGCCTGGAGCCGCCGACCCGACGCGTGAGCGCCTGGCGCGGCTGGACGCGAGCACGAGCGGCGAATACGCACAAGATGTGGCGAACGAGATCCGCGCGACGATGCAACACCACGCCGGAGTGTTTCGGACCCAGGCCGCAATGGACGAGGGGGTTCGCATGATCGGCGCTCTGGCCGAGCGCTGCAAGGGCATCCATCTGGCGGACAAGTCCAAGGTCTTCAACACCGCGCGCATCGAGGCGCTGGAAGTCGAGAACCTGATCGAAGCGGCGCGTGCCACGATGGCGAGCGCGGCGGCGCGCCACGAAAGCCGTGGCGCGCACAGCGTGAACGAGTATTCAGACAGCCCTGAGTTTCCGAACGGTCGCAACGACAAGGCCTGGCTGCGCCATTCCTTGTGGTACTCGCAGGGCGATCGCCTCGACTACAAGCCGGTTCGAATGCAGCCGCTCACGACCGAGTCGATCCCGCCCAAAATCCGTACGTTCTGATGCCACCCGAAGCGTCGACGAGCGAAGGAAATTCATGACCCAGCGCGTATTCCAGATCTACCGCTACAACCCCGATTCCGACGCCAAGCCACACATGCAAAGGCTCGAAGTCGAACTCGACGGCAGCGAACGCATGTTGCTCGACGCGTTGGGCAAGCTCAAGGCGGTCGACCCCAGCTTGAGCTTTCGGCGCTCGTGCCGGGAGGGGGTGTGCGGGTCGGACGCGATGAACATCAATGGCAAGAACGGCTTGGCGTGTCTGACCAACATGCTGACATTGAAAGACCCGATTGTGCTCAAGCCCTTGCCGGGCTTGCCCGTGATCCGCGACCTGATCGTCGACATGACTCAGTTCTTCAAGCAGTATCACTCCATCAAACCGTACCTGGTGAACGACGAACGCCCGCCCGAAAAAGAGCGTTTGCAAACGCCCGAAGAGCGCGACGAGCTGAATGGACTCTACGAGTGCATTCTGTGTGCGAGTTGCTCGACGGCTTGCCCCAGTTTTTGGTGGAACCCCGACAAGTTCGTCGGCCCGGCAGGCCTGCTGCAGGCCTATCGATTCATCGCCGACAGCCGAGACCACGACACATCGGCGCGGCTGGACAATCTGGAAGATCCGTATCGGCTGTTCCGGTGTCACACGATCATGAACTGCGTCGAAGTCTGCCCCAAGGGATTGAACCCGACGCGGGCGATCGGCAAGATCAAGGAGATGATGGTGCGTCGCGCCGTCTGAGCATGGATACGCCGGTCGATGCCCGTACCTTGAGCCGCTTGAAGTGGCGATGCCGCCGCGGCCTGCTCGAAAACGACTTGTTCATCGAGCGCTTCTTCACTGCCCACGAGGCCAGCATCACGCCGCAACAGGCGCGTGCGCTGGAGTCGTTGATGGACTTGGCCGATCACGAGCTGCTCGATCTTTTCTTGCGCCGCAGCGAACCCGATCCCGCATGGCATGACCCCGCGCTGCACGAAGTCCTGCAGCGCATCCGCACCGCCCCACCGCAGGCCACGGTCTGCTCAACGAGGACCCGAACATGACTCCCTCCGATGTGAAAGCGACGCTGACGTTTTCCGATGGCAGCCCGAGCGTCGAGCTGCCGATCTACAAGGGCAGCGTCGGCCCGCAGGTCATCGACATCCGCAAGCTCTACGCGCAGACCGGAAGGTTCACGTATGACCCGGGCTTCATGTCGACGGCGGCGTGCAGCTCGGCCATCACGTTCATCGACGGCGACAAGGGCGAGCTCCTGTATCGCGGCTACCCGATCGAAGAGTTGGCGGTGAACTGCGATTTCCTCGAGACCTGCCACCTGCTGCTGTATGGCGATCTGCCGAACGCTGCTCAGCGCGCCGATTTCACGAAGCGTGTCACGAGCCATACGATGGTGAACGAGCAGATGCAGTTCTTCTTGCGCGGTTTTCGGCGCGACGCGCACCCGATGGCCATTCTCACCGGGCTGGTGGGCGGCATGTCGGCGTTCTACCACGACAGCACCGACATCAACGACCCGCACCACCGCGAGATTTCCGCGATTCGCCTGATCGCAAAGATGCCGACGCTGGTGGCGATGGCCTACAAGTACTCTTGCGGCCAGCCCTACATCTACCCGAAGAACGACCTCTCCTATGCCAGCAACTTCATGCGCATGATGTTTGCCACGCCGTGCGAGGAATACGTTCCCAACGACGTGCTGGTGCGGGCGATGGACCGCATCTTCATCCTGCACGCCGATCACGAGCAGAACGCCTCGACCTCGACGGTGCGGCTGTGCGGCTCGTCCGGAACGAACCCGTTCGCCGCAATCGCGGCTGGGGTGGCGTGCCTGTGGGGCCCTGCCCATGGCGGTGCGAACGAAGCGGCGCTGAACATGCTCGAAGACGTGCACCGCACGGGCGGTATCGAGCGCATCGGCGAGTTCATCCGCCGCGTGAAAGACAAGAACTCGAGCGTCAAGCTGATGGGCTTTGGGCATCGTGTCTACAAGAACTACGACCCGCGCGCCAAGTTGATGCGCGAAACCTGCCATGAAGTGCTCGGCGCCCTGGGGATGGGGAACGACCCGATCCTGAAACTCGCGATGGCGCTCGAGAAGATCGCGCTCGAAGACGAATACTTCGTGTCGCGCAAGCTCTACCCGAATGTCGACTTCTATTCCGGCATCGTGCAGCGCGCAGTCGGCATTCCGGTGAGCCTGTTCACCGCGGTCTTTGCGCTCGCACGCACCGTGGGCTGGATCGCGCAGCTCAATGAAATGATCGGCGACCCCGAATACAAGATCGGTCGGCCGCGCCAGTTGTTCAGTGGCGCGGTCAGGCGCCAAGTCAAGCCGCTCGCGCAGCGGGTTTGAGTCTGACCATGCCGCGCACGCTCTACGACAAACTTTGGGACGAACATGTCGTCCACGTAGAGGATGACGGCACGGCGCTGCTCTACATCGACCGCCACTTGGTGCACGAGGTGACGAGCCCGCAGGCCTTCGAAGGCCTCGACCTGGCCGGGCGCAAGGTGTGGCGCATCGCGGCGAACCTGGCGGTGAGCGACCACAACGTGCCGACGACGGACCGTTCGCACGGAATTTCCGACCCGATCTCCAGACTCCAGGTCGACACACTCGATGCGAATTGCGAACGGCATGGGGTCACGCAGTTCAAGATGAACGACCTGCGCCAGGGCATCGTGCATGTCATAGGCCCGGAACAGGGCGCGACGCTGCCGGGCATGACGGTCGTGTGCGGCGACTCGCACACCTCGACGCATGGCGCGTTCGGTGCGCTCGCGCACGGCATCGGCACGAGCGAGGTCGAACATGTGCTGGCGACGCAGACGCTGCTCGGGCGCAAGGCGAAGAACATGCTGGTGCGGGTTGAAGGTGCGTTGGCCAAAGGGTGCAGCGCAAAAGATCTGGTGCTGGCGATCATCGGCAAGACCGGTACTGCCGGGGGTACCGGCTATACGATCGAATTCGCCGGCGCGGCGATTCGCAAGCTCACCATGGAAGGCCGCATGACGCTGTGCAACATGGCGATCGAAGCCGGTGCGCGCTCCGGTTTGGTGGCCGTGGACGAAACGACGCTGGCGTATGTGAAGGGCAGGCCGTTCTCCCCGACCGGTGTCGAGTGGGACCTCGCGGCGCGTTACTGGCGCACGCTGCAATCCGATGCCGATGCGAAGTGGGACGCGGTCGTCGAACTCGACGCAGGCCAGGTCGCGCCGCAAGTGACGTGGGGCACGTCGCCCGAAATGGTGGTGCCTGTCGACGGCCGCGTGCCCGACCCGGATCGCGAGAAAGACTCCGGCAAACGCGGCGCGATCGAACGCGCACTGAGTTATATGGCGCTTACGCCGAACAAGCCGATCACCGACATTCGGATCGACAAGGTGTTCATCGGCTCGTGCACGAATTCGCGCATCGAAGATCTGCGCGAAGCCGCGGCCGTGGTGCGGCGTCTGCGTCGCAAGGTGGCGGCGAACGTCAAGTTGGCGATGGTCGTTCCCGGTTCGGGCCTGGTCAAGCAACAGGCTGAGCATGAAGGCCTGGACAAACTCTTCATCGCCGCGGGCTTCGAGTGGCGCGAGCCGGGATGTTCGATGTGCCTGGCGATGAACGCGGATCGGTTGGAGCCCGGCGAACGCTGCGCGTCGACGTCGAACCGCAATTTCGAAGGCCGGCAGGGGGCGGGTGGCCGCACCCACCTGGTCAGTCCTGCGATGGCAGCAGCGGCGGCCATCGAAGGCCATTTCGTCGACGTGCGCCGCATTGCCTAGCGCGAGCCGGGCCAGGACACCGCATGCAACCGTTTCGAATCCACAGGGGTCGGGTCGCGCCGCTGGATCGGGAAAACGTCGACACCGACGCGATCATTCCCAAACAGTTTCTGAAGTCGATCAAGAAGACGGGCTTCGGCCAGAACCTGTTCGACGCGTGGCGTTTTCTCGACGCCGGCGAGCCCGGCCAGGACCCGGCCACGCGCAAGGCGAATCCCGACTTCGTCTTGAACCAGTCACGCTACAAGGGCGCGTCGGTGCTGCTCGCCCGGCGCAACTTCGGCTGCGGCTCTTCGCGTGAGCACGCGCCGTGGGCGCTGCAGCAGTACGGTTTTCGGGCGCTGATCGCGCCGAGCTTCGCCGACATCTTTTTCAACAACTGCTTCAAGAACGGGCTGTTGCCGATTCAGCTCCCCGAGCATGAAGTCGCGAAGCTGTTCGACGAGGTCGCCGCGTTCGTCGGCTATGAGTTGAGCATCGACCTGGAGCAGCAGATCGTGATCAAACCCGACGCCACCAGTGTGCCGTTCGAGGTTCAGCCGTTTCGCAAGTTCTGCCTGCTCGGAGGCTACGACGATATCGGCCTGACGCTGCGCCACGCCGACAAGATTCGCAGCTATGAGGCGCAGCGGCTGCTGCAAAAGCCATGGCTGACGCGTCGAATCTAGGGACCACGGCATCGAGCCGCCTTTTCGTCTACCTTTCGCGCCATTGGCTGCTTGCATGGACCCTGCTGGCCATGAGTTTCCTGTTGTTCGGCCTGTTGTCGGTGAATCTGTTGCACGTGCTCAGCGCGAATCTGAACTTCCTGGCCGAGCACGGCATCGATGCAGTTCGAGACGGCGGGCTGCTGCAACTCGCTGAAATCGTGCTGACGGTCTACCTCGCCGTGGCCTGTTACGTGGTCTTCAAGTTCTGCGAAAGGATTCTGGTGGACCGTCTCGCACACACATCGAAACAGGAGAGTGCATCGTGAAGATCGCAGTCCTGCCGGGTGACGGCGTCGGCCCCGAAGTCGTGGCGCAGGCGCTGCGCGTGCTGCAGTGCCTCGACTTGAAGTTCGAGACCGAGATGGCCCTGGTGGGCGGCGCTGCGTATGAAGCGCAGGGTCATCCCTTGCCGCCGGCCACCCTGGCGCTCGCGACCGCGGCCGACGCCGTGCTGTTTGGCGCGGTGGGCGATTGGAAGTACGACAAGCTGGAGCGCGCGCTGCGCCCCGAGCAGGCGATTCTGGGCTTGCGCAAGCAGCTGGGCCTGTTCGCCAACTTCCGGCCCGCGATCTGCTACGAGCAGCTCACCCACGCGTCGAGTCTGAAGCCGGAGCTTGTCGCGGGGCTGGACATCCTGATCATTCGTGAACTCACCGGCGACATCTATTTCGGCCAGCCGCGCGGTCGCCGCAAGGCGCCCGACGGCGCTTTCGCCGGTGCTGACGAAGCGTTCGACACGATGCGCTATGCGCGCCCCGAAATCGAACGCATCGCGCATGTGGCGTTCCAGGCGGCGCGCAAGCGCGGCAAGAAGCTCACGAGTGTCGACAAAGCCAACGTACTCGAAACCTTTCAGTTCTGGAAAGACGTGGTGACGCAGGTGCACACCGAATATCCCGAGGTGCAGCTCGAACACATGTATGTCGACAACGCGGCGATGCAGCTGGTGCGTGCGCCCAAGGCGTTTGACGTGATCGTCACCGGCAACATGTTCGGCGACATCCTGTCGGATGAAGCCGCAATGCTCACCGGCTCGATCGGCATGTTGCCTTCAGCTTCCCTCGATGCAAACGGCAAAGGCCTGTACGAGCCCAGCCACGGCAGTGCGCCCGACATTGCGGGCAAAGACATCGCCAATCCGCTGGCTACAATCCTGTCCGCTGCCATGATGCTCAGATTCACGCTCAACCAGACCTCAGCCGCCGAGCGCATCGAGTCGGCCGTGCGCAGTGTGCTCGGGTCCGGATTGCGCACCGCCGACATCTGGTCGGCGGGTGGCACTCAAGTGGGGACGCGCGCCATGGGCGACGCTGTGGTCGCTGCCCTGGCACGCCCAGGCACCAAGACCATCACCACAGAGCGCTGATCCGCTCGGCTTCGTTTCGCCCCTCTGCAACCGGCGAACCGAGCCAGGGAGCAGGAGGACTGAAGTGTTTCCGAAGGGACGATCGACATGAAACTGACGGGCTTGATCGGGTGGCGCGGAATGGTCGGCTCCGTGCTGATGGATCGCATGCAGATCGAGGGCGACTTCGATTTCATCGAACCAGTTTTCTTCAGCACCAGCAATGCCGGTGGGGCAGCGCCGTCAATGGCGAAAAATGAGCTCCGGCTGCTCGATGCCTACGACATCGAAGCGCTGAAGCGTTGCGAGATCGTCGTCACCGCGCAGGGCGGCGACTACACCGCTGACGTGTTTCCGCGCCTGCGCGCCGCCGGCTGGAAGGGCCACTGGATCGACGCCGCATCGACGCTGCGCATGAATCAAGACGCAGTGATCATCCTCGACCCGGTCAACATGCCGGTGATTCGCGACGCGTTGGCCAAAGGTGGGCGCAACTGGATCGGCGGCAACTGCACTGTCAGCTGCATGTTGATGGGCGTGGGGGCGCTGTTCAAAGCCGGTTGGGTCGAGTGGATGAACACGATGACCTACCAGGCGGCCTCGGGCGGCGGCGCGGCGCATATGCGTGAGTTGCTGAACCAGTTTGGCGCGCTGCATGCGCCGCTGAAAGCCTTGCTCGGCGACCCGAAAAGCGCCATTCTGGAAATCGACCGTCGCACCATCGACACACAACGCGGGTTCAGCGCGGATGCCATCGAAAACTTCGGTGTGCCATTGGCAGGCAGCCTGATTCCCTGGATCGACAAGGATCTGGGTGGTGGCGTCAGCCGTGAAGAATGGAAGGGCTCGGCCGAGACCAACAAGATCCTCGGGCAAGGGGACGGCTTTTCAAAGCCGCTGGTTCCCGTGGACGGCATCTGTGTGCGTGTCGGCACGATGCGCTGCCACAGCCAGGCTTTGCTGTTCAAGCTCAAGCGCGACGTGCCGCTGGGCGATGTCGAAGAAGCGATTCGAAACGACAACGCCTGGGTCCGATTGGTCGCGAACAATCGTGAGGCGAGCATTCGAGAACTGACGCCGGTGGCAGTCAGTGGAACCATGGCGATTGGCGTGGGGCGGCTGCGCAAGATGGCGATGGGCCCGCAGTATCTCGGCGCATTCACCATCGGCGACCAATTGCTTTGGGGCGCGGCCGAACCGCTGCGCCGTATGCTGCGAATGTTGGTTCAGTCGTGAGGTGCTGCGCGAAACCGGCCGCATGCGATGGTGATTCGCAATCGAAACGCATCGAAACTGTGTCAAACGTGAAACTGTTCGAATATCAGCCAACGCTTGAGCTTGTCAGCGTATCTTCTTGATGTTATTGTGATTTGTGGTATTACACCGGAATAGTGCCCAAACCGCGGCAAAGCGGCTGCTGACACTCGCGGGTTTGCACGAGAACCTGCCTGATCCATATTGGGAGACGCCTTGAAACGAAGTACGAAATCTGCCAGGCGCTTCGTCTTGACCGGCGTCGCAGCGGCCGCGATGTGGGTGTCGGTTCCGCAAGCGTGGGCGTTGGGCCTGGGGCGACTCGCGGTGCAGTCGGCGCTCGGTGAAGCGCTGCGCGCCGAGATCGACGTGACAAGCCTGAGCCCGGAAGAAGCGACGAATATGCGGGTTCGGATCGCCACACCCGAGGCCTACAGGGCGGCCGGGGTCGACTACAACAACGTGTTGCAGGGAACGACCGCGGCACTGCTGCGCCGGCCCGATGGCCGCCCCTATTTGCGCTTGACGAGCGAGGCGCCGGTTCAGGAGCCTTTCGTCGACGTGATCATGGAGATGACCTGGTCGACCGGCCGTCTCGTGCGCGAATACACCTTGCTGCTCGATCCACCGCTTGCGGGCGGGGCGCAGCCTGCGATGGCCACCGCATCGCCGGTCGTGACGGAAACGCCAAGCCCGCCTCCGGTTTCCCAGGCTGCAGCGCCTGCGCCCATGGCCATGCCCGCGCCTGCGCCGGAGGCGTCAGAGGCGCCAGAGGCGTCAGAGGCGCCAGAGGCGACGACTGCTGCGACGCCATCACCGGTCACCTCGACGCCCGCTGAGGCGCCGGCGCCGCTGCGGGTGAGCAAGCCGGAACGGGCTTCCGCACCGGCGCGCGCGATCGCGACCAAGAAGGTGGTCCAACCGCGGGCCCCAGCGGCGCAGAGCGCCGACGAATATGTCGTCAAGTACGGCGACACGTTGTCAGAGATCGCGGTCCAATACCAGCACCGGGGTGTTTCACTCGATCAAATGTTGGTGGCGTTGTTCAACGCCAATCCCCAAGCATTCGTCAACCAGAACATGAGCCGCATGCGCTCAGGGGTTGTACTCGCACTTCCTGGCGCCGAGTCGGCGAAAGACATTCCGGCGGCGCAGGCGCGTCAGGTGGTACAGGCACAAAGCGCCGATTTTGCCGCTTATCGGCAGCGCTTGGCCGGTGCTGCCGGGGTGGCGAAAACGGAAACTGCGTCGCGCCAGGCCAGCGGGCAAGTTCGAACCGCGATTGAAGACCGCGGTCCTTCGTCTGCGCCTACCCCCGACAAACTCACACTGAGCAAAGGCGCGGTCGCCGCGAAGGCACCGGCAATCGAAGACAGGATCTCGAAGCAAAGCGAAAAGAGGGAAGCTGACACGCGCGTGGCCGAACTGACCAAGAATGTCGAAGATCTGAAGAAACTCTCCGGCGCGGCGGCAGCAAAGTCAGCAGCCAACACCTCGGCGCGCGGCGCTGCGCAACGTGGCGTCGGCATTGCAGCGCCTCCGTCACCCAAGCTGGTGATTACGCCTGCGCCGCCCCCGCCGCCAGCACCACCACCACCACCACCACCACCGCCGCCGCCGCCCGCGCCAGCGCCAGCGCCAGCGCCCGCGCCAGCGCCAGCGGCCGCGCCCGTCGCGCGGGCTGCTGCGCCCGCATCCGTGCCGGTTGGCGCGGCACCGTCGCCCAAGGCGCGTGCACCAACCGCGGTTGCGACAGGCGGTGAGCCTGGGGGAATGCTGGAATCGCTGATGGCTGACAACTCCTGGGCGCTTGCCGGGGGTGCGGGGCTGGTCGCATTGCTCGCCGGATTCGGCATTTATCGATTGACCAAGCGCGGCCGCAAGGACAACCGCGAAACGTCGTTCCTGGAAAGCCGGCTCCAGCCCGATTCGTTCTTCGGCGCCAGCGGCGGCCAACGCGTCGACACGCGCGCAGCCGGCGCGGCCTCCAGCTCGATGAGCTACTCGTTGAGTCAGCTTGACGCTATCGGCGACGTCGACCCGGTGGCCGAGGCCGACGTCTACCTAGCCTATGGCCGCGACTTGCAGGCCGAGGAGATTCTGAAGGAGGCGATGCGCAGCAACCCCGAGCGCCTGGCGATCCGAACCAAGATGCTCGAGGTCTACGCGAAGCGGCGCGACACGAAGGGATTCGAGTCGCTCGCGTCGCAGCTGCACTCCCTGACGCAGGGGCAGGGCGAAGATTGGCGCAAGGCGCAAGAGATGGGCGCCGAGATCGACCCGGAGAACAGGCTTTACCTGCCCGGCGGGGAGCCGCAGCACGGGCACGGCCCGACCGGAACGATGGACGAGCCGCTTGGGGCGAGCACCATGCCGCAGTCGATACTGCCATCGGCGCCTGACTTTGACGTCCCCGGCACCGGCTTGGCAAGTACCGACGCCTACCGCCCCGACCGCACTGAAGACAACGGCATGCCCGAATTCTCGTCCGGTCTGTTGATGCCGGTCGATTCACCCGACGCACCACCGCCGCCAAGCGGCTCGAATTCGCAGCCGATGGAGTTCGATCTGTCGAGCATCACGCTCGACCTCGACGCGCCATTGCCACCCGCGTCAACCGCAAACGCCGAAGCCGCAAGCCCGCGCGATTCAAGCTTTGCCGACCTCGAACTGCGACTCGATGGCGATGAAGGGGGCAGTGACAACGACCCGATGGCCCGCAAACTCGAGCTTGCCGAGGCCTTCAGTCAGATTGGCGACATCGAAGGCGCGCGTGAACTTCTGCAAGACGTGATCGCCAACTCCGAAGGCCCAGTTCGGGAGAAGGCGCAAGGCATTCTCGTCGGCCTGAATTGATGCCACCGAGCTGAGCGCCGCAGCGGCGCGAAGCGGGAGCAAGCTGGTGCGAATTGCTCTGGGTGTGTGTTATCGCGGCCAGGGCTACTTCGGTTGGCAAAGCCAGCCCGGCGGCAACACGGTCCAGGACCGGTTGGAGACAGCGCTGTCGGAGTTTGCAGGGGCGCCGCTGCGCACGATTTGCGCCGGGCGCACCGACGCCGGAGTGCATGCGCTGAACCAGGTCGTGCATTTTGACACCGGCGTTGATCGCAGTCCTGCTTCCTGGGTTCGCGGCACGAATCGCTATTTGCCAAGAGACATTGCGGTCCAGTGGTGCCAGCCCGTCGCTGCGCAGTTTCATGCCCGCGCCAGTGCGCGCGGTCGGCGCTACGCGTACATGCTGCTCGAGTCACCGGTACGCCCGGCCCTGGAGGCAGGCGCGGTGGGCTGGAGTTTTCGTGCGCTGAACGGCCCGGCCATGCAGGCCGCGGCGCAGGCACTGATCGGCGAACATGACTTCAGTGCATTCCGGTCCGCGCAATGCCAGGCCATCTCGCCGCTAAAGACGCTGCGATCGATCAACGTCACCCAGCATGGCGCGTACTGGCGAATCGATTTCGATGCGAGTGCGTTCCTGCATCACATGGTGCGCAACGTCATGGGTTGCCTGGTCGCGGTGGGAACCGGCGCACGACCCGTGCACTGGCTGGCCGAGGTTCTCGCCTCGCGCGACCGGACATTGGCCGCACCCACATCCGCTGCGGATGGCCTGTACTTTCTCGGTCCGTACTACGATCGCGACTTCGCCATTCCGAGCCGCACCCCTGCGCTGGACTGGCTCGTCGGATCGTTTCCAGCATCGTGAACCAGCGCACCCGAATCAAGATCTGCGGCCTGACGCGCGAGGTCGACGTCGACGCCGCCGTCAACGCCGGTGCTGACGCGGTGGGCTTCGTGTTCTATCGAGGCAGCCCCAGGCATGTGGCCGTTGCGCGGGCCGTCGAATTGGCGCAACGCCTGCCGCCCTTTGTGATGCCCGTGGGCCTGTTCGTCAACGCCCCGGCGCCAGAGGTGATCGCAGTGCTCGCGGCAATGCCGCAACTGGTCTTGCAGTTCCACGGCGACGAATCCCCCGACGAGTGCCGAGCTTATGGCCGGCCCTATCTGCGTGCCGCGCGCATGCGCCCGGGTTTCGATTTGTTAGACTTTGCCGTCGCGCACGCCGATGCCCAGGCGCTGTTGCTGGATACGCACTTCGAAGGTTTTGGCGGCAGTGGAAGGGTTTTCGATTGGTCACTCGTTCCCGCAAACGTTCCCCTTCCGGTCGTTTTGTCTGGTGGGTTGCATGCCGCAAATGTGGCCGAAGGCATCGCGCGGGTCCGGCCCTGGGCCGTTGACGTAAGCTCCGGCGTCGAATCCGCTGCATCCGGTAAAGGCATCAAGGACGCCGCGGCAATTCGTCGATTCTGCGAGGTGGTGCGCGAGGCCGATGCCCGACACGCCGCCGCTCCAGCCTGAACCTTTGCGGGACCACAGTGAACTACCAGCAACCCGATGCGACGGGGCATTTCGGCCCCTATGGCGGCACGTTTGTCGCCGAAACCCTGATCCATGCGCTCGATGAACTGAAGCGCGTCTATGCGCAGGTACGCGACGACCCGGCCTTCATGGCCGAGTTTCGTTCCGAGCTGCAGCATTTCGTCGGCCGCCCGAGCCCGGTTTACCACGCGGCGCGGCTGAGCCGAGAACTCGGTGGCGCGCAGATTCACTTGAAACGCGAAGACCTGAACCACACCGGCGCGCACAAGATCAATAACACGATCGGCCAGGCGATGTTGGCGCGGCGCATGGGCAAGCCACGCGTGATTGCAGAGACTGGCGCTGGCCAGCATGGCGTGGCCACGGCGACGATCTGCGCTCGCTACGGCCTCGCGTGCGTGGTCTACATGGGCAGCGAAGACATCAAACGGCAATCGCCGAATGTCTACCGCATGCACCTGCTCGGCGCCACCGTCGTGCCGGTGGAAAGTGGCTCGAAGACGCTAAAAGACGCGCTCAATGAAGCGCTGCGCGATTGGGTCACGAACGTCGAGGACACGTTCTACATCATCGGCACCGTCGCCGGCCCGCACCCGTATCCAACGATGGTGCGTGATTTTCAGCGGGTCATCGGCGACGAATGTCTGACCCAGATGCAGCAGTCGATCGGCCGCCAGCCCGACGCCGTGATTGCCTGCGTCGGCGGCGGAAGCAATGCGATGGGTTTGTTCTACCCGTACATCGAGCATGAGGCTACGCGGCTGATCGGTGTCGAGGCCGCGGGCCAGGGCCTGGGCAGCGGCAAACACGCGGCGTCGCTCAGCGCCGGCTCGCCCGGCGTGCTGCACGGAAACCGAACCTACTTGCTGCAAGACGCAAACGGCCAGATCATCGAGACCCATTCGGTCGCGGCGGGTTTGGACTATCCGGGGGTCGGCCCCGAGCACGCTTACCTGAAAGACATCGGTCGCGCCGAGTACGTGAGCAGCACTGACGACGAGGCGCTCGCGGCGTTTCACCGCCTGTGCCGCACCGAAGGCATCATCCCGGCGCTCGAGTCGAGTCATGCGCTGGCCTATGCGATGAAACTCGCGCCGACGCTGGGCCGGGACAAACACCTGCTCGTCAACCTCTCGGGGCGCGGCGACAAGGACATCGGCACGGTCGCGGATCTGTCAGGGGCCGAATTCTTTTGCCGGCCGTCCTGCCGTGGCCAGAGCGTGAAGGGCGGCGACACTGCGCTGCGGGGTCCGCGATGAGCCGAATCGCCGCGACATTTGCAAAACTCCAGACGCGCGCGCGCAAGGCGCTCATTCCCTATGTCACCGCAGGCGACCCGTACGCCGATGCGACCGTCGACATCATGCACGCGATGGCGGGCGCGGGTGCCGACCTGATCGAGCTGGGCGTGCCGTTTTCCGACCCGATGGCCGACGGCCCGGTGGTCCAGAAGGCTTCGGAGCGCGCTTTGGCCAAGGGCATCGGCATGCGCCAGGTGCTGGGTTATGTGCGCGGGTTTCGCGCCCGCGACTCGGCCACCCCGGTCGTGCTCATGGGTTACGCAAATCCCATCGAGCGCTATGGCATCGACAAGTTCATCGCAGATGCACAGGCGGCAGGCGTGGACGGCGTCCTTGTCGTGGACTATCCGCCGCAGGAGTGCGAGGCGTTTGTCGGCAAATTGAAGCTTGCCGGGTTGGACCCGATTTTCATGTTGGCTCCAACCTCGACCGATGCGCGCATCGCCAGCGTCGCCAGCGTCGCCAGCGGCTACGTCTACTATGTGTCGCTGAAGGGCGTCACGGGTGCCGGTCACCTCGATGTTGCTGCGGTCGCGCAGGCCGTGCCGCGCATCAAGGCGCATGTCAAACTTCCAGTGGGCGTTGGCTTCGGCATTCGCGACGCACAGTCTGCTCGGGCCGTGGCCGCGGTGTGCGACGCGGTCGTGATCGGCTCGGCCCTGGTTCAGCGGCTCGAGGCGTGTACGCGCGACAATGTCGCGGCCGGGGCGGCCGAGTTCATCGCTTCGATTCGAAGCGCCCTTGATTCATGACATCGAAAGGATGCCAAGTATGAGAGTTTCAGTGGCGCTTGGGGCCGCCGCGCCGGGCCGCGCCAAACAAGGCCCGATCCTCCCGCAGGGTCGATCGCCCTGCGCGGCGAGCGGGGTGTCGTCATGAGCTGGCTCGAAAAACTGCTGCCGTCCAAGATCCAGCCCACCGACCCGAGTGAGCGGCGCACGGTTCCGGAAGGGCTGTGGATCAAGTGCCCGGCCTGCGAGACCGTGTTGTACAAGACCGACCTTGAGCAAAACGTCAATGTCTGCCCGAAGTGCGGCCAGCACCACCGAATCGGGGCACGCCCGCGGCTCGATGCTTTCCTCGATGCTGAAGGGCGCTACGAGATTGGCCATGAAGTCCTGCCGGTGGACGCGCTGAAGTTCAAGGACAGCCGCAAATACCCGGAGCGTCTGCGCGACGCGCTCGAGCAGACCGGAGAAACCGACGCGCTGGTTGTGATGGGTGGCTCGGTGCTGAGCATTCCCATCGTCGCCGCCTGTTTCGAATTCGATTTCATGGGCGGATCCATGGGCTCGGTGGTCGGCGAGCGCTTCGTGCGTGGCGTCGAGAGCGCCTGCGAACAGAAGACCCCGTTCATCAGCTTCACCTCCAGCGGCGGCGCGCGCATGCAGGAAGGGCTGCTCAGCCTGATGCAGATGGCCAAGACGAACGCCTCGCTGACGCGACTGGCGCAGGCGAAGCTGCCCTACATCAGCGTGCTCACCGATCCCACGATGGGCGGTGTGTCGGCGAGTTTTGCGTTTATCGGCGATGTTGTCATGGCCGAGCCGAAGGCGCTGATCGGCTTTGCCGGGCCGCGTGTGATCGAAAACACGGTGCGCGAAAAGCTGCCCGAGGGTTTTCAGCGGGCCGAGTTCCTGCTCACGACGGGCGCCATCGACATGATCGTCGACCGTCGCGAAATGCGCACCACGGTGGCGCGCGCCATTGCAATGCTGCAGCGCCTCAGCTCCGACGCGATGGCCTGACGGCCCCGGGCTCGCAGTCTCTGAGTGGATCGGTCCACGCCTTCACTTCCAACCACGCTCGACGCCTGGCTCGCGCGTTGCGAGCGTCTCCACGCGAAAGACATCGACCTCTCGCTCGAGCGCGTGAGCGAGGTCAAGCAGCGCCTGGGCCTGCGCTTCAATGTGCCGGTGATCAGCGTTGCCGGCACGAATGGCAAGGGTTCGACCTGCGCGATGCTGGAGGCGATTGCCCTGGCCGCTGGCTATCGCGTGGGGGCCTACATCAAGCCGCACCTGGTTCATTTCGAAGAGCGTTGCCGGATCGGCGGTCAATCCGTCGCGGCGAATTCGCTGCTCGAACATTTTGAGGCGGTCGAGCAGGCGCGCGGCGCGTGGGCGCTGACATCGTTCGAGTTCACGACGCTCGCCATCATGCGCCTGCTGTCGCAGGCGGCGCTCGATCTGGTGATCCTCGAAGTCGGCCTGGGCGGGCGCTTCGACGCGGTGAACAGCGTCGATGCCGATTGCACCATCATCACCAGCATCGACATCGACCACAGCGAATTCCTGGGCCATACGCGCGAGGCGATTGGGTTCGAAAAGGCCGGTGTCATGCGCCCGGGCAAGCCCGTGATCTTGAGCGATCCCGTGCCGCCCGCGAGCGTGCTCGAGCACGCCGCGGCAATTGGTGCCGATCTGCGCTGCATCGGCCGCGACTTCAGCTACAGCGGCGATGCACAGCAATGGAACTGGGTCGGCCGGATTCAACGTTTCAGCGGCCTGGCCTACCCGGCTTTGCGCGGCGCGAATCAACTTCTGAATGCTGCCGGTGCGCTCGCGGCGTTCGAGGCGATGCGTGGCGTGTTGCCGGTACCGGCGCAGGCCGTGCGAACCGGGCTGGCCCAGGTGCAATTGGCGGGGCGTTTCCAGATCGTCGCCGGCCGACCCACGTTGGTGCTGGACGTCGCGCACAACCCGCATGCCGTCGCCGCGCTCACGCACAATCTGGAGCGCATGGGTTTTCATCCGCGCACCCATGCCGTGTTCGGCGCGATGCGCGACAAAGACATTGCGGGCATGCTGCAGCGCATCGCGCCGCTGGTCGACGCCTGGTATTTCACCGATCTGGCCACACCCCGCGCGGCACGCGCGGTGGAGCTCGAGTCGGTCCTGCGCCAGCTGCCCTCGGTGCGGCCACCCGGCGCAGCCGTGCCGGGCTCCTGCCATGCCGACCCGGCGCACGCGCTGCAAGCTGCCCTTCAAGCGTGCGACCCCGCTGATAGAATCGTCGTCTTCGGATCGTTCCACACCGTGGGCGGTGTGTTGAAGAACGGCCTGCCTCGCCTGAGCGGAACGCATCTGGCCTGATCGGTCGAACGCCGCGAACCCGGCCGGCCTTGCCCAACGTCACGACACCAGCTCGATGCCCCAATCGAAATCGGCTTCGGCCGACACCGTGCAACAAGCGCGCACCAAGGCCCGGCAGCGTTTGATCGGCGCCGTGGTGCTGCTGCTGGTGGGCGTCATCGGTTTCCCGCTGGTGTTCGAGACCCAGCCACGGCCGATTCCGGTCGATGTAGCGATCGAAATTCCGCGCAAAGACACGGCTGCGCCGTTGCCGGCCCCTTCCCCCCGTGCCACGCCGGCAGCGAATTCGGTTGTTGCCTCGGTGGCCAGTGCCAGTGCCAGCGCCAGCGCTGCGCGCAGCGTTGTGGCTGCGGCACCGGCCAGCGCACCATCGGCCGTCCGTCCGGCCCCGGTGGCTGGCGCGTCCGCGCCAGCCGAGCCTGTGGCAGCGACAAACACGGCAACTGCGCCCACCACCGAGTCCGAGGTCGGGCGTTTTGTGGTTCAGGTCGGCGCCTTCGCCGACGCGGCGGCAGTGCAGGCGATTCGAGGCCGGGCCGAAAGGCTCGGCCTGAAGACCTACACCCAGGTCGCCGAAACCGTGGCCGGCGATCGAACCCGGGTTCGCATCGGTCCGTTCGACACCCGCGAGGCTGCCGACCAGGCCGCCGCCAAGGCCAAGGCGGGTGGCCTGAGCGCCGTGGTGCTGACGTTGTGAGGGTCGCAGCATGAACCATTCAGGGGTGTGGCTCGACATCTTGCTCGGCGCGACGGTGCTGATCTCGATGACCGTCGGCATCATGCGTGGCCTGGTGTTCGAGATGCTGTCGGCGCTCGGCTGGGTGGCCGCCTACTTTGCGGCCCAATGGTTGGCGCCGAGTCTTGTGTCTTACGTTCCGGCCGAGGTCGCGGCTACCGGCATCAGGCGCGGGATCGCATTTGGCGTCATGTTTGTCGCCTTCCTGGTGGGCTGGGGCTTGATTTCGCGCGCGCTGCGTGCCGTGATTCGCGGCTCGCACATGAGCACCTCCGACCGCGCGCTGGGCGCGGCGTTCGGGATGGCGCGTGGCGTCGTGCTGTTGCTGGCGGTGGTCACCGTAATCCGACTCACACCCTTGGCAGAAGCCGCGCCGTGGCGACATTCCAGCGCAGTGGCATGGTTGGAATCGGCGCTGCGCGGGCTCAAGCCGGTGCTGCCACGCGACGTCTCGCGCCACCTCCCGTCCTAGTACCGCGACCCAGAGATTTCGATACATGAAACCGCGTCTTCGGCCCGATGGCGTCGTTGCAAGCCTTGCAGGCCGCGCTGGGCCTGAGGCCCAGCCCCTCGCCTGGCGAGCGCAGTCCGCAGGGACTGCGCGCGTCCGGGCTCGGCCTCGCGATACCACGAGGTATCGCTGCGGTTTGCGCCTAGCCCTCGGACCGAATCCATCGCTTTCATTTCGTCTCGAAACCTCTGGGTCGCGGTACTAGGCCGGCATCGATCCAGGATCAACACCATGTGCGGCATCGTCGGCGTGATCGCCAAAGACCCGGTCAACCAGTTGATCTACGACGCGCTGCTGTTGCTTCAGCATCGCGGCCAGGATGCAGCCGGCATCGTGACGATGCAGGGCACCAAATGTTTCATGCACAAGGCGCGTGGCATGGTGCGCGACGTGTTTCGCACTCGCAACATGCGCAGCCTGCTCGGAGCAGTCGGCCTGGGCCAGGTGCGCTACCCGACCGCCGGCAGCGCCTACAGCGAAGAAGAGGCGCAGCCGTTCTATGTGAATGCGCCGTTCGGTATCGTGCTGGTGCACAACGGCAACCTGACGAACGCCGCGGCGCTGAAGCGCGAGTTGATCGCCGTTGACCGGCGCCACATCAACACCGAAAGCGATACCGAGGTCTTGATCAACGTGCTCGCGCACGAGCTGCAGACCGCTGCGCAGGGGATAGCACTCACTCCCGACGCGGTGTTTCAGGCTGTGGGCGCGGTGCACAAGCGCCTCAAAGGGTCTTACGCCGTCGTCGCACTGATCGCAGGCCACGGCCTGCTCGCGTTTCGCGATCCTTTCGGAATTCGCCCCCTGTGTTTTGGGCAAGGCGAGGGCACAAATGGACCGGAATTGATGGTGGCCAGTGAGTCGGTGGCGATTGAAGGAACCGGCCACAAGGTGACCCGCGACGTGGCCCCGGGCGAAGCGATCTTCATCGACCTGCAGGCCAGGCTGCATGCGCGCCAATGCGCCGACAACCCGAGCCTGAACCCCTGCATGTTCGAGTTCGTCTACCTGGCCAGGCCCGACTCGGTGATGGACGGCGTGTCGGTCTATCAGGCGCGCCTGAACCTGGGGGAAACTCTGGCGCAGCGTTTGATTTCGACGCTGCCGCCGAACGAAATCGACGTCGTCGTGCCGATCCCGGAGTCGAGCCGGCCGTCGGCGATGCAACTCGCCCAGCGCATCGGCAAGCCGTACCGCGAAGGCTTCGTCAAGAATCGCTATGTCGGCCGCACTTTCATCATGCCGGGGCAAGGGGTGCGCGCAAAGTCGGTGCGGCAAAAGCTGAACGCGATCGGCGTCGAGTTCAAGGGGCGCAACGTGCTGCTGGTCGACGATTCGATCGTTCGCGGAACGACCTCGAAAGAGATCATCCAGATGGCGCGCGACGCCGGCGCGCGCAAGGTCTACATGGCCTCCGCCGCGCCACCGGTGCGCTACCCCAATGTGTACGGCATCGACATGCCCACCCACTCCGAGTTGATTGCGCACAACCGCACTGTCGAGGAGATTCGCAAGTTCATCGGTGCGGATGCGCTGATCTACCAGGACGTTGCGGCGATGAAGAAGGTCGTCGCGGCGCTGAACCCGGCGATTCACGGCTTCGAGGCGTCTTGTTTTGACGGCGTCTACATCACGGGCGACGTGACCGCGGACGACTTCGCGACGATGGCAGCGCAGCGCAGCGCCCAAGGCGAAGACGAAGACAACCCGGAGCGTTCGCGCCTGGTCTTGCAGGACACGGCGGAGCACGGCCCGTGACGCGCCGCGTTCGCACCCGCATCGCGCCTTCGCCGACCGGTTTCTTGCATCTGGGCACAGCGCGCACGGCGCTTTTTTCCTGGGCCTTCGCGCGCCATCACGGCGGTGATTTCATCCTGCGCATCGAAGACACGGACGAAGCGCGCTCGACTCAAGAGGCGGTCGACCAGATCATCGCGGCCATGAGATGGCTGCGTCTGGACTACGACGAAGGGCCATACTTCCAGATGCAGCGTCTGGGCCGCTACCGCGAAGTGATCGCGAAAATGCTGGGCGAAGGCACGGCCTACCGCTGCTACTGCTCGCCGCAGGAACTCGAGGCGATGCGCGAGACGCAGCGCGCGCGCGGCGAAAAGCCGCGTTATGACGGGCGCTGGCGCCCCGAGGCCGGGAAGAACCTGGGGATGCCGCCGAGCGCGGTCGCGCCCGTGGTGCGCTTCAAGAATCCGCGCTCCGGTGTCGTGACCTGGAACGACATGGTCAAGGGCCCGATCAGCATCAGCAACGACGAACTCGACGATCTGATCATCGCCCGCCCCGCGCCAGGCGGTGCGAAGGACCCAGGGGCCGTGGGCACGCCGACCTACAATTTCTGCGTCGTGGTCGACGACCTGGACATGCAGATCAGCCACGTGTTGCGCGGCGACGACCACGTGAACAACACGCCGCGCCAGATCAACATCTTGCGTGCACTCGGTGCAGAGCTGCCCGAGTACGGCCATGTGCCGATGATTCTTGGCCCGGACGGCGACAAGCTCTCGAAGCGCCATGGCGCCGTCAGCGTGACGCAGTATGAGGACGCCGGCTACCTGCGCGAGGCGATGGTCAACTACCTCGCGCGGCTGGGCTGGAGCCACGGCGACGACGAATTGTTCGACCGTGACCAACTCGTGCGCTGGTTCGACGGCAAACACCTGGCGCGAAGCCCAGCGCAGTGGGACCTGACCAAGCTCAACTGGGTGAACGCGCAGGCGCTGAAAAAGATCGACATCAACGTATTGGCCGGGCTGCTCGCCGGCCGCTTGCAGCGCCGCGGACTGATTGTCGAGGCAGACGCGCCGCTGGCCGGCATGTGCACCCTGTTCCGCGATCGCTGCGTGACAACCGAGGAGCTCGCCGATTGGCTGGCCATGTATTTCTCCGAAGTCAAGCCGAGCGACGCAGATCTCGCGGCGCATGTGACGCCGCAAGTCGGTCCGGCATTGGTTGCGCTGGCCGACTCGCTGGCTGAAGTGCCCTGGGACAAGGCATCGATCTCGGAGGCGATCAAGTCGGTGTTGGCCGCGCATGGGCTGAAGATGCCGCAGCTCGCGCATGCGGTGCGCGTGCTCGTCTGCGGCCGTGCCCAGACGCCTGCGATCGACGCCGTGCTCGAGTTGTTCGCGCGCGAGAGGGTGCTTGCGCGCCTGCGGCGCAGCTGAAAACGCTGGCTATAATTCCGCTCTTTCCCGAATTGCGCTGGCTTGGATTTGAGTCAATGGGGGTATAGCTCAGCTGGGAGAGCGCTTGCATGGCATGCAAGAGGTCAGCGGTTCGATCCCGCTTACCTCCACCAACAAGCTCACGCGATGCAGCGCAATGAAGGACGAAACGTTTTCCTGTCCCCTTCGTCTAGAGGCCTAGGACACCACCCTTTCACGGTGATTACAGGGGTTCGAATCCCCTAGGGGACGCCAACAACGCGGGCGCAATGCGGCCCGTGATGCAGGAAGCAGCGCAGAGATGAGGAGTGGTAGTTCAGTTGGTTAGAATACCGGCCTGTCACGCCGGGGGTCGCGGGTTCGAGCCCCGTCCACTCCGCCAATGTTCAAGAAAAGCGGGCCCTTCGGGCCCGTTTTTCTTCCTACCCCCCTTTGTACCCCCCCCCCCGCTGAAAGCGGTCGGGTCAAGCCCGGTCAGGCCGCGACATCCTGGGGCGGCTGAAGCTCTGTTCTTGACGCGCCTCTTCCGGCAGTCGAGAGTACGGCATGAGCAAGTCAGCATCCTTTCCATTTTTGGGCGTGCCCACGAACGACCGCAACGCTGCGTTCCCGGGCATTGCGGAGTTCTCCTTTGCAGTCGCTCAGGACCCGTACGGCTACTACCCAAGCGATGCTTCGCGGCGGTCCGCCACCTACAGCAAGAGCACGCTCCCGTCGCAGATTCGCTGCGCCAACCCGCGGTGCCAGCAGGGCGGTCTTGAGACCCAGTAGATCGTGAACTTCCATCCGGACGGCGAGTACGACTTCCCGTGCAACGGTCATGAAGGGACACCAGCAGGACGGCGCAAGGGCGATCCTTGCGACAACCGCTTCGCCGTCACGCTGTCCGTGGTCCGCCGTGCATGGCGATGATTCACATCCGACCGCCAAAGAGCCCCAGCTCACGCGCCACCCGCACATAGGCGTCGGTCATCGCAGCCTTGCGTTCCACCGGATGCTGGACCGTCAGGGCGGCACAAAAGCAGGCCACGGGGTGCTTTCGCACAGCCCTCGCTTCGACCCAGGTCAGCACTTCGTCCAGCTCAGCTGAGCGCACGTCGTCATCGACACAGCGCTCGATCGCGGTCGCGAGGATGCCGAGGGCTTCCTTTGCCATCACGTCGCTGCGGGTTTCGTCCGCCCAGAGGCCGAAATGCGCAACTTTGCCGTCTTTCAAAGATGAGAACATGACAAGAACGTAGCACGCCATCGTTCTCGTTTGAAGCTCAAATCTTCAGTGGAAGTTTCTCCATGCATTCAGGGAGATAGGGGGAACAGGGGCCTGCGCCCATGCACTTGCGGGAAGTGCGGTACGTCCCGGCAGCAATCGGGCCGTAGCGGAAGCGGTGAGCAAACCGGCTATGTGCCTAAACGCTCTTTCAGAGCGGTGTACTGCTGCGCAAAGACATCGGGCTTCTTCGCCCGGAGGCTTTCAAGATTGGCGAGCTTCCATCTCAGGGCCGGGAGGTCTTTCAGGTGAGGAAAGGGCATCAGGTCCCAGGCAGGTTCGGCCCTCACCAGCGACAGCAGGAAGTCCTTGTGCTTGGCCGTCAGCGCTTTCGGAAGATCGTTCTTCATGGTGGCCCGGACTTGCTCCAAGGTCGCAAGTGAGACCTCTTCGCTGGTCATCCCCCTGAAGTGGTTTTCGTAGATGCTCTCCAGCGGCAGGTCTGTACTGAAAAGAACTTCATGCACCGGCCGGTTGTGCCCGGCCAGATGGCCGACGAAGCAATCGACGAACGCCGAGTCCAGCCCGAACTTCTCGTACATCTTCAACACATCGAAGATGTCCCGCGGATGCTGGCGATCCATCGCCGCGACCAGTTTGCTGCCGTAGATTTCTGCTGTGTTCAGCATCGGTACGGCGATCTCCGCCGTGAACGTGTCTTGCGCCGTCGGCGTGAGCGGCATGGCTTTCGTCGGCAGGAGCGTGCCGCGAAAGATGTGATTGACCTCGATCTTCACTTCGGCCAGATCACTCCTCACGAAGAGCTTCACGTCTTCGCCGCCCGGCTTTTTGGGGAGCGTGACGGAAAGGCCACGTCCTTCAAGCGTCATTGCCGCCGCTTGCAAGTCGCTTTGCATGGCCTGCAGGGCATCGTTCCGCGCCAGCGTGTGGTCGGTGAACACCACATCGATGTCCACTGAAAGACGCGGCATGTCCTGCACGAAGAGATTGATGGCCGTGCCACCCTTCATCGCAAAGCGGGGTGACGCGAACACATCCGGTGCGATGTCAATCAGCAGGCGAACCGTGTCGATGTACTCCTGCTTCATGGCGTGAGGTCCAGCCTTTCGCCGTTCTTGGATACGGCGATCCATCGCGATCCTCCGCCTTTGGCTTCGCTGTGTTTCTTCGCAAGCGCGGCCCAGGGCAGGTCGAGTTCTTCAGCAAGCGCGCGCGCCAGGCGGACGACCTTGATGCGGGTCGTATGGGTCAGCAAGGTTTCGAGGGTCGTGCTGCGCAGGCTGCGCGTGCTTTCGACAAGCTGTCGCGCATCCTGAAGCGATTCCGTCTTTCCCACGTCGCTGAGGAGTTCAAGAAGGGCCCGTTCCGGGACCGAGACAAGGACGCCCTCGTGGCCGGCAGGAAGGGTCCGCACGCCGAAGTTCGGAGGCAGCGCCGCGTCGAAGAGTCGAGTGGTCTGATAGGTGCAGGGATACCGGCTCACCAGCCATTCAGGAAGGCGAATCGGTTGTTCGCCCCACAGCGAGATCGTTTCCCGGAACGACATGTTGTGCTTCACGCCCCGCCAGGCGAGAGCCGTCTTCGCCCCGACATGCAAGCCCTCGTGCCGACGCTTGAGATAGGCCAGACATCCGTCCCGCGTCAGGGTGTCACCGGGCAGCATGTAGGCACCGCGGCCCAGATGGGTGAGCCATCCGCCTTTGGCCAGATGGGAGGCATGGGCGGCGGTCAGGCCATTCGCCTTCAAGAAGACTACGTCCAGCGGTTCGCCTCGGGGGAGAACCGCCAGTAGAGACTTGAATGAAAAACCATCTGTGCTTGATCTCATAGATCAACTATGACGTGTTTTTCATTCCTGTTCAAGCGCGTTGTATAGATAACGTGCAAATAATGACTTGATGGATCAGTATTTGGAATACTTTCATACAACCCTCCGGCGAGCGCCGCCGCTTGGAGAACGCATCCTAGGCCGGTGCCACTTCAACGTACTGCGGCAACGTTGTGCGCACTGCAGAGTGCACCTCATGTGACCGTGGGCAAACTCCGTGTGCGCTTGTGCCACGCATTTCCCCCTCAAGAGCTGGCGACGTATGGCGCCGGCCTGGGGCGCTGACCACCACCCTTGCGCGCGCGCGGCTCGGCGAATCGGCACCGAACTTGAGTTGCGTTCGCATGCCGATGGTGCTCAATGGGCCGGCCTGTGATCGTCGTCACGCTGCATGCTGCTGTCTCGCGTCTGGCCTAAAGCTGGTGTCGCTTCGTCCCGATAGACCCGGACTTGTTCATCCCTTTGTCGGAGTCACCATGCACATTCTTCGTAGTGGCGCGGTTCATTGCTGCGCGTGTTTGGCCCTGCTTGCGGGCACGGTCGGTCTGTCGGGCTGCGGTGGTTCGCCCGCCGCCGCGTCGGCACCGATCACGCAGTCCACCATCACTTTGCCGTCGTCGGTGCAAGTGGTGAGTGCGAAGTGAGCAGCAAGGTCACAACCATGAACACCAAACTGAAAGCCCTGAGCCTGGTCCTTGGCACGCTCGTCGTGCCGCTGGCCTTCGCAGCCGCGCCCACCTCGGGCGCCTACGTCACCGACAACCAGAACACCTGGGTCCAGGACCGGGTCGGCGACCGCATCAGCACGGTCAACATGATCATGTGCGTGATCGGCGCGATGCGGCCCGACGCGCTCGTGAACCAGGGCGCATACCGCGCGCTCATCGATGAGAACAAATGCAGCGGTCGCGGCGACAGCAGCAAGTCGGGCAGCACCAACGCGGGCGAGGCGAATGCCACCAACTTCATGTCGGCGGTGGTCGAGTCGACCCAGGCTTCGGCGCTTGAGCCCTTGATCATGAAGGCGTGGATCACGAGTGAAGGCGAATCCGACCGAAGCCGCATCTACGTCTACGGCGTGGCGACGGCGGGCAAGTCGGACGCGAACCCGAACGGCCTGTTCACGATCACCTATTGCGGCAAGCCGATCAGCCTTCCGAATGCGCCCTGCAAGTTCAACGGCGTGCTCAAGTCCGACGCCGACGGCTTGAGCTTCTACGAGTTGTCGAACGAAGGCAATCAATCCCAGACCACCAAGCTGGCGCTGCAGGCCGCCAGCACCGACAGCGGCCAGGGCCGGGTGCAAGGCGCCGAGAACGGAAATGCGTTCGATTTCAGCTTCGCCTACAACACCGACAACTTCCGTCGCAGCGACGGCACGATGGACGGCTGCTTTGCGCGCGACAAGGCGGTTGCCGACTACTCCACCTGGCGCTATGGAACCTACACCGAAGACGGTTCGCGCCTTGACGCCAGCAACCCCGGGTTTCCGGTGAAGTATGTGAACGGCAACAGCAACTACTTCGGCTTCTGGGGCTTCTGGGGCCTGTGGTTGCCTGATTCGGCCCTGGCCACTGTGGGCACATCGGGCACGCTGACGCGCCGGGTCGGCGGTGAAGACCAGGCGCTGACGGTCGTCAAACGCGGCGGCAAGCTATGGAAGCAGGAGCGCCAGGTCTCGACGCTGGGCGCGTTCAAGAGCGTGTCGATGATGTATTGGGTGAGCAACCCGGTCGGCGCGCTGCAGCAAGGTTCCAACTACGAACTGCAATGGGACGGCACCCGACTGGTCGCGATCGGCACCCAGTCGTGCAGCCAGAATGGTTGCTCGCAGCAGCCGATTTCGCCAGCGCTTGAAGTGACGGCCGCCAACTTCAGGGCCGCAGGAGTTCGGATGCTGCCGATATTCTTCCCGTCGGGTGGCGGCAACGGCGCGATCAGGGTGCCCTTGACAGGGGCCTTCGATGCCGACTCGGTGTTGGCGTTCCGCACCCGCAGCGTGGTGGCACCTGATGCGAGTGACGCGCCGAGCACGCTCGTCTGCCTGAACAACTGTCTGGCCGGCGACCTTGCCGGCGCGTTTGCGACGCAGCCGCCGCAGGCGTTCCTGTCCCAGTCATGGGCACCGGTTGTCTCGCCGCCGGAATACCAGTTCAGCAACGGCATGTTGAGCCTGCTCGGCGTGGACGTCGACGCTTCAGCGCTCGACAAGAGCAGCATGGGTCCGTTCGGCGGTGGCGTGAACAGCGGTGCGATGGTGGTTGCCGATGACCTGCCGGCCGTGCGCTGCGATGTCAACGGCACGCCGAACGTTGCGGGCAGTCGCATCTGCCCCGGGTTGGCCGACCAAGCCGCAGTGACGTATCAATGGGAAACCGGCCCGAACCAGTGGAACCAGTACTTCGGCGCGGCGGGCGTGGTCATCGATCCGCCCAAGCAGCTCGCGCTGGCCGTCAATGCCGGCACGGTCCGCGCCGCCGACATCGCCAAATACGATGGCACCACGGTGCAGCTTCAGTTCAGCGGCTTTGGCGAACTGCAAGGCGTTCCAGGCCACTGCGTAAGCCCGGACACGAATGCCACAGCCGCGTGCGGGCAGAACGTGCGCTGGGTGCCGGCGTTCGACATCCGCGATGGCGCCGGCGTCACCGGCGGCTCCAGCACCTACTACGTGAAGTACCTGGAACGTGAATTGCGCCTTGCCAAGCTCAGCGGTTCGCCCGAAACGAGCTGCAAGGCTTCGCTCAGCCTGGCCAGTGCTGGTGCATTGACGCTGCCCGATGCGAGCAGCATCACGGTGGATCCAGTGGTGACGAACGGCGAAGAGCCGACGCCCGCCAACCCCAAACCCGCTGTGATCGACGGCATCTTGCAGGACTGATCAGCTTCCCGGGGCCGACGCCAAGCGTCGGCCGCCACCGGGGGGACGAGCAAAGTGGCAAAGCCACATTTGCTCATCAATTCGGTTCAGTTTGGTCACAGCAAGGAAGCGGCGCAAGCCGCTTCCTTTTTTCATGGCTGGGGCGAGGCCAGGCTGTCGAGGCACGGCGTAGGCGCCACCGTCGCGCCGTTCACCCTGAAACACAGGTGCGCCTGCGCCGCCGGCACGGCGCCCGCGACCAGCAGGCCGTGCAACGCACTCCAGGGCGCACCCTGATCGGCAGGATCGGCGCAGTGCACTTCAGCGAACTTGTGCGCGCTGTCCACGGCGATCGTGCACTGCATCGCATTGGCGCTCGCGCCTTGCCTTTGCGCCAGATCGTGCAGGCGGCTCGCCAACTTCTGGCGCAGCTCCAGGGCGGCGTGTTCACGCTGCAGGTTCGCATCGAGTGGCGCCACTGCGTCAGGCGCGAAGCGGCCCCAACTGCTGCGCCCCAGCGGCCGCATGATGACGGGGGCAAAAAGGCTGGCAAACGCCGCGCCGGGTGCGGCGGCTGGCGGGCTGGGTGGTGGTGCGGGCACCGGAGCGGGTTCCGGCGCGGGCCCAGGCTGTTGCGGAACCGGCACGTTTGCAGTTGCCGAAAGCGGCGCGCGCGGCACTGCCGCTGTCGTTCGCCGCGCGACAGGCGCAACGCGCCGCACGGCAGTAGCGGCAGCGACCACCGCTGCAGGTGCAAGCTTGGGGTCAACTCTCGGCGTGTACAGCTGCACCGTGATCGCGCCGCGAAACCGGCTGGTGTTCGGCGCGGCCAGAGGCTTGTGCGCGGCCGGCTTCCATGCAGTCACAACGACCAGCGCATGCACCGCAATCGACGCCGCGAGTGCGCTGTACAGCGCCAGGCGCGCAGGCAGGTGCGGTGCGACGCGGCCTGCAGCGCGGGTGTGCTCGTCCATCACTCCCGATTGCACCACCCTGCGGCGGCGCGCCAATGGTGAAAAAGACCGTCGTCCCGAGGACAGATCGGCGTCTCAAGGTCGCCGGGCCCAAGGCAGCGTTGCCAGCGCCACCGCCAGCGCCGCGGCAGGAAGGGCCGGCCAACCCACATCATCCGCACCGCGCTCGGGCTGCGGTGGCCACGCCGTGCATCGCGACCAGGTTGGCGGTAGGGGCCCCCACCGTGCGCAAAGGCGCCGGGGTCGTACGCCCTTGCGCTGCTGCACTGCCCCGCGCGCGCCTGAATCAGCGCCCGGCGCGCGCGCGGCTAGACTCCGTGCCAGGCATCCGAGAAACCGCAGTTGACCGCTTTCCCCCGCTGGCTACACCGCATGAACACTGACATCCATACCCACGACGACCCTCACCTTTTGGGTGAGAGCGCTACGCACCCGATTGAGCCGCGCTGCGGCACGCTGGCCGCGTTGCTCCACCTTGCAGGCCGCGCCAAGCCGGGGGCTTGGCCCTTCGCCAGGCACAGCCAGTCCACAGGACTGTCTGTGTCCGGGCTCAGCCTCGCGGGCACGAGCCCGCCGCGTCGTCGCGCCTTGCCAGCGCACCGCATCACGGCCCACTCGGGCGCGTCCAACTGCGGTTTCTAGGATCATGGATGCAGATTCATCAGTTTCCGGTCCCGCAAACGGCGCAGGCAATGAGCCGGTGCTCTACGCGCGCGATGCGCACGGCGTCGTGACGCTGGCGCTGAACCGACCCGACAACCGCAACGCTCTCGACGCCGCCCTGATGGGCGCGTTGATTGCTGCACTGGAGCGCGTCGAAGCCGACGCCGACGCGCGCTGCGTCGTGCTGCGCTCGAGCCATGCAACGGTGTTCTCGGCCGGCGGCAACCTCGCGGGCTTTGCGGCGCAGGAGTCGGTGCTGAGCAAACACCGGCGCAACGGCAGCATGGCGGCCTTCGTGCAGCGCATCGGCCAGTTGAAGGTTCCGGTGATCTGCGCCCTGGGTGGGCATGCGCTGGCCGGTGGCCTGGGGTTGGTGCTGGCGTGCGACCTGGTGGTGGCGCGCGCCGGCGTTCGCATCGGCACGCCCGAGGTCAACGTCGGTGTCTTTCCGTTCATGCTGTCGGCGCTGCTCGCGCGCAACGTGCCGCGCAAGCGGGTCGCCGAGCTGTGTTTCATGGGCGAACAGATGCCGATCGAAGAGGCGCAGGCGCTGGGCATCGTCAACCTCGTGGTGCCGGCCGAGAACTTCGATGCCACCGTCGCCGACTGGGCGCACAAGATCGCCGCCAAGTCACCGCTCCTGCTGCAGCTGGGCAAGCAGGCGCTGTACGAGCAGCAAGACCTGCCGCTGATGCAGGCGATCGGTCTGCTGCGTCATTACCTGACCCTGGTGCAGACGACGGATGACGTGAAGGAAGGCGTTGCCGCTTTCATGGAAAAGCGCGCCCCGGTCTGGAAGGGCGAGTAGGGGCATTGGCTTGAAGCACGTGCAACGTTTCTTCTCGCTCCGCGTCCCGCGGGTGGAGCAGCGCGGCACCGAGCGCGGCACCATCCCTCATGCACTCGGCCTGAGCCTGGGAGCGGACCCGCCGGGCGCACAAACCATGCCGCGGCGCGGGCCCGTTCCGATTGCCGAGTTGCAGCCGCGGTTGCGCCGGGCGTTGCGCTACCGCCTGAGCGGCGACCACGACCCGCCCCATATCGGGCCGGCGCTGAATCAAGCCGTCGCCGAGTTCTTCCAGGGATCGACATGAGCGACAGGGTCGTGCGCATCGGCGGCGCTTCGGGCTTCTGGGGCGACAGCGCCATCGCCACGCCGCAACTCGTGCATGCAGGCCAGGTCGACTACCTGACGTTCGACTATCTGGCCGAGCTGACGATGTCGATCCTGTCGCGCAACCGGGCGAAGAACCCGGCCAGCGGTTACGCCGATGACTTTGTCGAGGTCGCGATGCGCGGCGTGCTTCGCGAGGTCGCGGCGCGCGGCATCAAGGTCTTGTCGAACGCCGGTGGCATGAACCCGCGCGCCTGCGGCGACGCGCTGCGCAAGCTGGCGGCCGAGCAAGGCGTGGCGCTGAAGGTGGCGGTGGTCGAAGGCGACGACCTGATGCCGCGGCTGGGCGCGATTCGGGACGCGAACGTGCGCGACCTGCATGACGGGCGCGCGCTGCCGGCGCGCCTGCTCAGCGCGAATGCCTATTTCGGCGCCTGGCCCATCGTGCAGGCCCTGGCGCAGGGGGCGCAGGTCGTGATCACCGGGCGCTGCGTGGACAGCGCGTTGCCCCTGGCGGCACTGATCCATGAGTTCGGCTGGGCCATGCACGAGCATGACCTTCTCGCCGCCGGCAGCCTGGCCGGGCATTTGATCGAATGCGGGCCGCAGGCCACGGGCGGCCTGTTCACCGATTGGGAACAGGTGCCGGGCTGGGAAAACATCGGCTACCCGGTGCTCGAATGCCACGCCGACGGCAGCTTCGTCATCACCAAGCCCGAGGGCACGGGCGGCCTGGTCACGCCGGCCACGGTGGCCGAGCAGATGCTCTACGAAATCGGCGACCCGCGGGCCTACCTGCTGCCGGACGTGACTTGCGATTTCAGCGGCGTGCGCATGACCCAGGCCGCAGCACAGCGCGTGCATGTGCAGGGCGCGCGCGGCAGCGCACCGTCGGACCAGTACAAGGTCTCGGCGACGCATGCCGATGCTTGGCGCTGCGTCATCAACGTCACGTTCGTCGGTGGCCGGGCCGAGGCGAAGGCCGAGCGCACTGCGCAGGCGGTGCTGGCGCGAACGCGGCAGATGATGCGCGCGAGTGGCTTCGCCGACTATCGGCGCGTGTACCAGGAAGTCATCGGCACCGAGGCCTTGTACGGCCCGCATTCGCGCGTGCCGCGCGCGCGCGAAGTGATCCTGCGGCTCGTGGTCGAGCACGAGGATGCGAAAGCCCTCGAGTTCATCAGCAACGAAATCGCCTCGGCCGGCGTGTCGTGGGCGCCCGGGCTGGCGAGCCTGGGCGGTGGGCGGCCGCGCGCCATACCCATCGTGCGCCTGTTCTCATTCATGTGGCCGAAGCGCGAGGTGCCGGCAACGCTTGCGATCGACGGCGGTGAATCCATCTTGGCGGCAGCTCCGGCAGCTCCAGCAACTCCGGCATCGGCGCTTGCGGCGCGACCCAGGTTCGACACGACCACCAGCGCCTTGCCCGCGCGCAGCAGCTACGCCGACCTGCCACCGCTCGGCCAGAGCGATCTGGTCGAAGTGCCGCTGGAGCGAATCGCCCACGGCCGCAGTGGCGACAAGGGCGACAGCGTCAACATCGGCATCATCGCGCGCGACCCGAAGTGGTTGCCGGTGTTGCGCGAACAATTGAGCGCAGAGCGTGTTCATGCCTACTTCGCGCACCTCGTGAAGGGCCCGGTGCAACGCTTCGACGTGCCGGGCATTCACGCCTTCAACTTCCTGCTGCTGGCCGCGCTCGACGGCGGCGGCATGGCCTCACCGCGCAGCGACCCGCTGGGCAAGGGCTTTGCGCAAATGTTGCTCGACCTCAGCGTGCAAGTGCCGCGCGCATCCCTGCTGGATTGACGCGGCGCGCGCAGCCACGCCGGGCACGCGTCAAGCCGCCGGCAGCGCGCGCAGCCAGTCGAGATACACGATTGCGCGCCGTTCGGCAAAGAAATCCAGCGCCAGCATCAGGCCCGCCTGAAAGAACAGGCCAATACCCGCACCGCGCCATGCCGAGGCTGCAGGGCCGAATGCATGGAGCAGGATCGCCGCAACGAGCAGGCCGATCTCGATCCAGCGATAGCGCACGAAGTTGTTCACCACGGCTTCCATGCGCGGAATCTCTTCACTGCGCACACGCTGCGCCTCAACCTGCACGATGCTCTGCACGCGGGCGATGTCTTTGTGGCTGCGCAAGAAGACACCGCCACCCACGCCGAGCTGAATCAGCGCCACCAGGGCCAGCGGCCAGGCGGCGCCACGCAACAAAGCGTTCTTGGAGGCGAGAAGTGCATACGCCGCAATCCCCAGCGCAACGATTCCAGCCATGATGAAGAGCAGGCTTTCCAGCCGCTCGGCGCCGAAATAGTCGTTGATCTGTTGCATTGAGAGCGCCTTTCAGTCTGAGGCGAATGCCGCCATCTGTTGCGCCGCTTTGACCTCGATCCGAACCTGCTCAGTCAGTTCGGCCTTCAATTCGGTGAATTGCGGGCTCGTCTTCACCGAGTAGTGGCGTGGGTGCGGCAGGCTCACCGCGCGATCGAGCTTGATGCGCCCGGGGCGCGCGCTCATGACGACGACGCGGCCTGCCATGAAGACCGCTTCGTCGATGTCATGCGTGACGAACAGGACCGTCTTTTGCTCGCCCTCCCAGATGCCCAGCAGCAACTCCTGCATCAGCTCGCGCGTCTGGTGATCCAGGGCGCCGAAGGGCTCGTCCATCAACAGCATGCGCGGGTTGTTCGCCAATGCGCGCGCAATCGCGGTGCGCTGCTGCATGCCGCCGGAGAGTTGCTTCGGGAAATGGTTCTCGAAACCTTGAAGCCCGACCTTGGCGAGAAAGCCGTTCGCAAGGTGCAGTTGTTGATCGCGCGCCATGCCGCGCTCGCGCAATCCGAAGCAGACGTTGTCAAGCACGCTCAACCAGGGGAACAGCGTGTAGCTCTGGAACACCATGCCGCGGTCGGCGCCGGGCCCCTCGATGCGCCTCGCATCCAGCAGCACCTCGCCGGTGGTCGGTGTCTCCAACCCGGCGACGATACGCAGCAACGTGCTCTTGCCGCAGCCGCTGGGGCCCAGGATCGTGATGAAGTCATTCTCGGCGACTTCCAGGTCGGTGGCCTGCAGCGCGAGCGTTTCGCGCGTTCCCGACCTGAAGCGTTTGGACACGCCACGCACAGTGAGAATGGTGGCCATCGATTCCTCCCTTCAACGGCCGAGTTGCGCCCACGGGAACAGGCGCAGGTTGAACCACTTGAAGGCGAAGTCGCTGATCAGGCCGATGAGGCCGATGACGATGATGCCGAAGATGATCTGGTCGGTGGCGAGCAGCGCCTGGCTGTCGGTGATCATGTGGCCGATGCCGCTCGACGCGCCGATCAACTCGGCGACGATCACGTAGGTCCAGGCCCAGCCGAGCACCATGCGCAGGATTTCGGCGATCTCGGGCGCGGCGCCTGGAATCAGCACGCGGCGGATCAGGCTGCGGTCACTCACGCCCAGCGTGTACGCGGCCTCGACCAGGTCGCGCCGGGTGTTGCCCACCGTCACCGAGATCATCAGCACCAGCGAGAAGAAGCTGCCGATGAAGATCACCGCGAGTTTTTGCGCTTCACCGATGCCGGCCCACAGAATCAGCAGCGGAATGAAGGCGGAGGCGGGCAGGTAACGCGCGAACGAGACGAAGGGCTCGAAGAAAGCCTCGACCGGTTTGTATGCGCCCATGCAGACGCCAAGCGGCAGCGCGAGCACCGCCGCGATGACGAAGCCGCCGAGCACGCGCCACACCGTCATGCCGATGTCGTACCCAAAGCCGTATTGGGTGAGCAGCGTCACGCCCGAGCGCAGCATCGTCACCGGGTCGGCGAGAAAAGTCTTCTGCACGAAGCCGCCGAACGTGGCGATCGACCAGACGCCGACGAAGACGACGAAGAAGCCCACGCCGAGCGCGACGCGCAGTGCGGGCTCGACCGGCTTGAGCGGCTTCATCGTTGGCCCGGGCTCAAGGTCGCGGGTGGTTTGATTGGCTCACTTCAGGAAGCGCGTGTCGGCGAGTTTGCTCATGTCCGGCAGCTCGCGGATGATTCCCACCTCGAGCAGCAGGTCTGCCGCCTCCTTGCTGAAGCGGGCGTGTTCGCCGGCGAAGAACTTCTGGTTCGCTTCGCGGTCTTGCCAGCGCAGGTAGGCCTGGCTCTTCTCGAACTGCTCGGCGCTTTGTTTGACGTCGGCGCCCATGATCTCGAAGCTCTTCGCCGGATCGGCCTTGATCATTGCCACTGCGTCGAAGTAGGCGTCGGCGAGCGCTTTCGCGGCCTTCGGATTTTCGGCAAGAAACTTCGGCGTGCAGCCGACGGTGTCCATGATCATCGGGTAGTCGAGCGTGGTGGCGATGATCTTGCCGGCCTCGGGCTTGGCGCGCACAGCGCCGAGATAGGGCTCGTAGGTCATCGCGGCGTCGACCCCTTCGGTGCCGGCAATCATCGCGTTCGCGGCCGCCTGCGGCTCGAGGTTCACCACCTTCACGTCTTTCACCGACAGGCCATTCTTCTTCAGCATCCAGGCGAGCGTGAAGTAGGGCGCCGTCCCCGGCGCGCTGGCGGCGACGGTCTTGCCTTTCAAGTCGCTGATCTTGGTGATGCCGGGTTTGACCACCATGCCGTCGGCGCCGAAACTCTTGTCGAGCTGGAAGATCTGGGTCGTTGCCACGCCGTTCGCATTCCAGGAGATCCAGGTTTCGACCGTCGTCGCCGCGCATTGCACGTCGCCCGAGGCGATCGCGAGGTGCCGGTCTTTCTGCGGAATCTTCTTGATCGAGACGTCCAGGCCGTGCTTCTTGAACAGGCCGGCGTCGCGCGCGAGTGTCAGCGGTGCAAAGCCGGTCCAGCCTGACATGGCCAGCGTCACTTTGGTGTCCTGGGCCTGGGCGGTGCCCGAAAGCAGGGCGCCGGCGACGACGGCGAGAGTTGTCGAGATCATCTTCATGCGTGTTCCTTCAAAGGGATGGTGGGTAAGTCGTGGACCTCGACCCCGTGTCGAGCAAGGGGCGAGGCTGTTGTCGATGTGCCGGTCTGATGCGCAATGATCGCGCACTCAGGGCGTTGTCCACAGTGCGGGCAAACCCGGCAACGAGCGAAACACGCGCGACAGCGCACCTTGCGTGACGAGCGTGGTCGCGTGTTCGATGTCGGGCGCGAGGTAACGGTCGCGCTCGATCATCGGGCACTGTGCCCGCAGCAGCGCATGCGCCTGCTCCAGCGGCGGGCTGCTGCGCAGCGGGCGCAGGAAGTCGATGCCCTGTGCCGCGGCGAGCAGCTCGATTCCCAGAATATGCGCGGTGTTGGCAATCATCGGCAGCAGGCGCCGCGCGGCGAAGGTGGCCATCGACACATGATCTTCCTGGTTCGCCGACGTCGGCAGCGAGTCGACGCTCGCCGGATGCGCCAGCGACTTGTTTTCCGAGGCCAGCGAAGCGGCAGTGACATGCGCGATCATCAGGCCGCTGTTCAGGCCGGGATCGAGCGTCAGGAACGGCGGCAGGCGCGAGACGCCGGCGTCGATCAGCATTGCGATGCGGCGCTCGGCGATCGCGCCGACTTCGGCAATCGCCAGCGCGCAGCCGTCTGCGGCGAGCGCCACCGGCTCGGCGTGGAAGTTGCCGCCCGAAACCATCTCGCCGCTGTCGGCAAGCACGAGCGGGTTGTCGGTGACGGCGTTGGCCTCGATCAACAGCACCCGGGCCACGTGGCGCAGCTGGTCGAGGCAGGCGCCCACCACTTGCGGCTGGCAGCGCAGGCAATACGGGTCCTGCACGCGGTCGTCGCCTTCCAGGTGCGACAGGCGAATCGCGCTGCCCGCGAGCAAGGCGCGGTAGTATTTTGCGACGTCAATCTGCCCGGGCTGACCGCGCAGCAGATGAATGCGCGGGTCGAACGGGCCGTCGCTGCCGCGCGCGGCGTCAACCGTCAGCGCGCCGATCACCAACGCCGATTCGAGCACCGGCTCGAAGCTGAACAACGCGTGCAAGGCCAGGGCCGTTGAAACCTGCGTGCCGTTGATCAGCGCCAGGCCTTCTTTCGCCGCAAGCGCGAGCGGCGCGATGCCGGCACTGCGCAACACGGCCGCGGCCGGCCGGCGCACGCCGTCGACCAGGAATTCGCCCTCGCCAAGCAGCGCCAATGTCATGTGCGAGAGCGGCGCAAGATCGCCGGAAGCGCCGACCGACCCCTGGCTCGGAACAAACGGCACGAGACCGGCGTTGACCACGGCGAGCAGCGATTCGATGACGATCGGCCGCACGCCCGAGGCGCCGCGCGCGAGGCTGGCCGCTTTCAGCGCCAGCATCAGGCGCACCACCTGCGGCGCCAGCGCTTCGCCCACGCCCACCGAATGCGAGCGGATTAGGTTCACCTGCAGCGTCGCCAAGTCGCGTTCGCTGATGCGGGTTGACGCCAGCTTGCCGAAACCGGTGTTCACGCCATACACCGGTGCGTCGCCCGCCGCAGCGCGCTGCACCACGGCCGCTGCGGCGTGGATCGCGGGCAGGGCAGCAGGGTCGAGCTGCAGCGTCGCGCCGCCCGCGCGCACTGCGAGCAGATCGTCGAAGGTCAATGCGCCCGGCTTGAGCAGCATCACGCGCCGATCATCGGCAAGTTCAGGCGTTGCTCGCGCGCGCAAGCGACGGCGATGTCGTAGCCCGCATCGGCATGCCGCATCACACCCGTGGCCGGGTCGTTCCAGAGCACGCGCTCGATGCGCTTGGCCGCGGCGTCGGTGCCGTCACAGACGATCACGACCCCGGCGTGTTGCGAATAGCCCATGCCGACACCGCCGCCATGGTGCAGGCTGACCCAGGTGGCACCCCCGGCGGTGTTGAGCAGGGCGTTCAGCAGCGGCCAGTCGGAGACGGCGTCGCTGCCGTCGCGCATCGCTTCGGTTTCGCGGTTCGGCGACGCCACCGAGCCCGAATCGAGGTGGTCGCGGCCGATCACGATCGGCGCCTTCAATTCACCGGACCTGACCATTTCATTGAACGCGAGGCCGGCGCGCTGCCGCTCGCCCAGGCCGATCCAGCAGATGCGCGCCGGCAGACCCTGGAACGCGATGCGGTCGGCGGCCATGTCGAGCCAGCGATGCAGGTGCTTGTCCTGCGGGAACAGCTCCTTCATCTTGCGATCGGTCTTGTGAATGTCTTCGGCGTCGCCCGACAGCGCGACCCAGCGGAACGGCCCTTTGCCGCGGCAGAACAGCGGCCGAATGTAGGCCGGAACGAAACCCGGGAAGTCGAACGCGCGCTGCACGCCCTCGTCGAGCGCAACCTGGCGAATGTTGTTGCCGTAGTCGAAAGTGGGAATTCCAAGCGCCTGGAAGTCGAGCATCGCCTGCACATGCACGGCACAGCTGCGCGCCGCGGCCTGGCGCAGCGCGGCGTGCTGGCTTGAGTCGGCCTGCGCGGTGCGCCAGCTCTCCACCGACCAGCCGGCGGGCAGGTAGCCGTGCACCAGGTCGTGGGCCGAGGTCTGGTCGGTCACGAGGTCAGGCCTGATGCCGCCGGCGGAACTGGGCAACTTCGCGCGTTTCAGCAGTTCCGGCAGCACCTCGGCGGCGTTGCCGAGCAGGCCAATCGAGACCGCGCGCTTGGCTGCGGTGTACTTCGCGATGCGTGCCAGTGCGTCGTCGAGGTTGTGGGCCTGCTCGTCGAGGTAACGCGAGCGCAGGCGAAAGTCGATGCGGCTTTGCTGGCACTCGATGTTGAGCGAACACGCTCCCGCGAAGGTGGCGGCGAGCGGCTGCGCACCGCCCATGCCGCCCAACCCGGCGGTCAGGATCCAGCGCCCGCCGAGGTCGCCGCCGTAGTGTTGGCGACCGGCCTCGACGAAGGTCTCGTACGTGCCTTGCACGATGCCCTGGCTGCCGATGTAGATCCACGAGCCGGCGGTCATCTGGCCGTACATCATCAGGCCCTTGCGGTCGAGTTCGTGGAAGTGCTCCCAGGTCGACCATTTGGGCACCAGGTTCGAATTCGCGATCAGCACGCGCGGCGCGTCAACGTGAGTCCGAAACACCCCCACCGGCTTGCCGGACTGGATGAGCAGTGACTCGTCTTCGCGCAGCTCGCGCAACGCGCGCAGGATGGCTTCGAAACATTCCCAGTTGCGCGCGGCCTTGCCGATGCCGCCGTAGACCACGAGCGCGTCGGGGTTTTCGGCAACCTCGGGGTCGAGGTTGTTCTGCAGCATGCGGTACGCGGCTTCGATGAGCCAGTTCCTGCAGCTCAATTGCGTGCCGCGCGGGGCGCGCACCGGGTGCGGTTTGGCGAGGTGGGCGGCACTGGAAAGATCGGTCATTGCGGTCTCCGGAGAAGGTGGCGCTGGCGCAGGGCGCTGAGGGTTCCCAGTGCGGCACGCTGGTGTCATGTGGGTCGGGGTAAACTTTACTTGTCTAGACAAGTACAGTCAAGTAGAGTCGTTCTCATGGTTTCCCCCAAGATCCGGATTGCAGGCGGTGGCTCGATCGGCCGCGCGCAGCGTGCCGCGAGCGGCGCGCCCGCGTCCGCCTCCGCCGCTCGCGGCGCGCTCTCGGTCGCGCCGGCCGCGCCCTACGCCCGGGTCAAACAATACGTCAAGCAGCAGTTGGCAAGCGGGCGCTGGCCACCCGATGCGCTGATGCCCTCCGAGGCCGAGCTCGTGGCCCAGTTCGCGGTCAGCCGCATGACGGTGAACCGCGCGCTGCGTGAACTGCAGGGCGAAGGGCTGGTGCATCGGGTCCAGGGCATCGGCACCTTTGCCGCGCCGCTGCACCGCGTTTCGTCGACGCTGACGATTCGCGATCTGCACGAAGAAATCGTCGCGCGCGGCCACCGCCACGAGGCCCACGTGCACCTGGCGCGCGAGGAAGCCGCACCGGAGGCGCTGGCCACGCAACTCGGGGTGCAGGCCGGCGACCCGGTCTTTCACACCCTGATCGTGCACTTCGAGAACGGCTTGCCGTTGCAATGCGAAGACCGCTTCGTCAATCCGGCCTGGGCGCCCCACTACCTGAAGAACGACTTCACGCGCATCACGCCGACCCTGTACCTGTTGCAGGTTGCGCCGCTGTGGGAGGCGCAGTACTCGATCGAAGCGAGCGCGCCGACGCCGCAAGAGGCCAGGCTGCTCGACGTTGCCGCGACTGAAGCTTGCCTCGTGATCGTGCGCCGCACCATGAGCCGCGGCGTACCGATCACGCTGGCACGCCTGGTGCATCCCGGCAAGCGCTACGCTTTGCATGGAGAATTCAAACCATGATCGACGGGCCGGCACTCGCGCTGCGCACGCTGGCGCTGCGCCAGGCGGGCTCGGTGCGGGTGCGCGAATGTGTCGATGCGCAGATCGTCGACGCCTACCAGCGCGACGGTGCGGTCTGCATTCGCGGCCTGCTCAACTTGGAAGAAATCGAGATCCTGCGCCAAGGCATCGACGCGAATCTCGCGCACCCGAGCGCGCGTGCAAAGATCGCGAGCAAGGCCGACGACCCGGGCCTGTTCATCGAAGACTTCTGTTGTTGGCCCGACAACCCGTGCTACCAGCGTGCAATCTTCGAGACGCCGCTGGCGGAAACAGCCGCGCTGCTGATGCGAAGCCGCAGCGCGCGCCTGTACCACGACCACATGCTGACGAAGGAGCCTGGCACACGCCAGCCCACGCCGTGGCACCAGGACCAGCCGTACTACAACGTTGAGGGTTTCCAGAACTGCAGCATGTGGATCCCGGTCGACCCGGTGCCCCGGCGTTCGACGCTGGAGTTCGTTGCCGCGTCGCACCGCGGGCCGTGGTTGATGCCGCGCTCGTTCATGGACAAACAGGCGAAGTGGTTCCCCGAAGGCAGCCTGGCCGACCTGCCCGATATCGACGCCAACCGGCAGCAGCATCGCATCCTGGGTTGGGAGCTTGCCCCCGGCGACGTCGTGTGCTTTCACATGCTGGCACTGCACGCGGCGCCGGGTGTCGATGCGCGCCGGCGCGTGTTTTCGCTGCGTTTTCTCGGCGACGATATTCGGCACGCGCCCAGGCGCTGGGCGACGTCGCCGCAGTTTCCCGGCCTGACCGAGCGACTCGCTGCGGGTGCGCCGATGGACCATGCCGCTTTTCCGCTGCTGTGGGAGAGCCGATGAGCCCGGCGCACCGCTTGCAGCTTGTGCACGCCGACGGCGTGGCGCCCACGCCGTGGCGCAACTGCGGCGGGCAGACCCGGGAGTTGTTGACACGGCCTGAGCACGGGCAATGGCTGCTTCGCATCAGCCTCGCCGACATCGACCGCGACGGCCCGTTTTCGGCGTTTCCAGCAACCCAGCGCTGGTTCGGCGTGGTGGCTGGCGCCGGCGTCGCGCTTCGCTTTGGCGACGATGTGCGCGAGCTCACCGCCGATTCAGCGCCGCTGCAGTTCGACGGCGCGGCAGCACCCGAATGTTCATTGCTCGATGGCCCGACGCGCGACTTGAACCTGATGCTGCGCAGCGGCGCCGGGCTGATGTGCGCGGTGCAGGCGAACCGCGTCTGGGAAGAAGGGTTCAACGAACGCGGCCTGTTCACATTGTGTGAAGGCATCTTGCACCGCCACGACCACGAAGCCGTGCACCTGCTGCCGCGCACGCTGGTCTGGTTTCTCGGCCCTGGGCGATGCCGCTTCGAGCCGCGCGCTCCCGGCCGTGCGGGGTGGTGGCTGGCTTGGTCCGGCGACGCCGTGCAACTGGAGTAACCGTGCAGATCGGACCGCCAGTGTTCAGCCTGCACCGCGGCACGACGCCGCTGCTCGTCAGCGTGCCGCACGCCGGGACACAAATTGCGGCGGATCTGCGCGCCGGATTCGTGCCGCGCGCGGCCTTGGTCGAAGACACCGACTGGCATCTGGAGCGGCTCTACGCCTTCGTCAAAGAGCTAGGCGCGAGCCTGATCGTGCCGCGCTTTTCGCGCTATGTGATCGACCTGAACCGTCCTGCCGACAATGCGCCGATGTACCCGGGCGCGAACAACACGGAGCTGTGCCCGACTCGCTTTTTCAGCGGCGAAGCGTTGTACCGCGAGGGTGCCGCACCCGACGCAGCGCAGATCGCGCGGCGGGTTGAACAATACTGGCAGCCCTACCACACCGCACTCGCGCTCGAACTCGAGCGCCTGAAGGCCCGGCACGGGCACGCCGTGCTGTTCGACGCGCACAGCATCAAGTCGGAGTTGCCGTGGCTGTTCGAAGGGCGCCTGAACGACTTGAACCTCGGCACCGTCGATGGCGCGAGTTGTGCGCCCGAACTGCGCGCCGCGTTGCGCTCGGTGCTGGAATCGCAGACCCGGTTCACGCAAGTCGTCGACGGCCGCTTCAAGGGTGGCCATATCACGCGCCACTACGGGCGGCCGCAGCAAGGCATGCACGCCGTGCAGTTGGAGATGTGCTGGTCGTGCTACATGATCGAGGAGCCGCCCTGGCAGTTCGACGCTGAACGCGTCGCGCGTTTGCAGCCCGTGTTGGAGTCGCTGCTGGGCGCGATGCTCGATTGGAGGCAGGGTGCCTGAGCCCCGGTTCGATGCGCTGCTGTGGGCTCCGCGCGCCTGGGTCGGTGGCCGCTGGCGCGACGGCGTCGTCCTGCGCATTGGCGCCGACGCCTGCTGGGCCGAGGTGAGCTGCGATATTCACGTTGCGCCACAAGGCGCAGCCGTGCTCGCCGGGCCGGTGCTGCCCGGCCTCGTGAACGCCCACAGCCACGCCTTCCAGCGTGCGTTTGCGGGCATGGCAGAGCGGCGCGAGGCCGAATCGGACGACTTCTGGTCTTGGCGTGACCGCATGTATGGCGTCGCGCTGCGAATCACGCCGCCGCAATTACGCGCCGTTGCCGCGCAGCTCTTCGTCGAACTGCTGCAGGGTGGCTACACCCAGGTCTGCGAGTTCCACTACCTTCAGCACCAAGCGGACGGGAGTGCGTACGACGACCCCGCCACGCTCAGCCTGGCGCTGGCCGACGCCGCCGACGACGCAGGCATCGGCCTCACCGTGTTGCCGGTGCTCTATGAACGCGCGGGTTTCAGCGAACCGGGCCTGCGCGCGCAGCAGCGCCGCTTTGCGACCACGCCTGCTTCGGTGCACGCGTTGTGCCGCACGCTCAACGCCGCACGACGCCCGCGCATGAATGCCGGCGTCGCGATCCATTCCCTGCGCGCCGCATCGGCCGAGGCAATTCAGAAACTGTTGCGGCGCGTCGGCGCTGAAGACTTGCCGTTGCACATCCACGTTGCCGAGCAAACGCTCGAGGTCGACGCGTGCATCGCGGCCACCGGCCTGCGGCCGATCGAATGGCTGAGCCACCACGCCAGGCTCGACTCACGCTGGCAACTCGTGCACGCCACGCACGCGAGCACCAAGGAGATCGAGAGCGTCGCACGCAGCGGCGCAGGCATCGTGATCTGCCCGAGCACGGAAGCGAACCTGGGCGACGGCCTGCCCGACCTGCCGGGTTGGCTCGACGCCGCGGTGCCGTTCGCGCTCGGCTCGGACAGCCAGGTCACGCGCAACTGGCCGCAAGAGCTGCGCTGGCTCGAATACGGGCAACGGCTCGCGCTGCGCCGGCGCAACGTCGGCGCGGCGCCGCTGGCTGGCGAACCATCGACGGCAGCGCGCCTGTTCAATCTGGCGCTCGGTGCCGGCGCACGCGGCGCGGGCCAGGCGCGCTGGGGGCTCGAGGCCGGGGCGCGTGCCGATGCGCTGGTGCTCGACCTTCAGGCCCCGGGTTTGCTCGGCATTCCACCCGAACAGATGCTCGATGCGCTGGTCTTCGCGACTGACGCAGCAGCACTTGGCACGGTCTATGTGGCCGGGCAGGTGGTGGTCGAGCGCGGCCAGCACCGCGCCGCGCAAACAATCGCCGCGAGGTTCAAGGAGACGATGGCTGAGCTCTGGAGTGTGGCCTGACAGAAGCAGCCGCTGCAAGACTCGCTGCGGCTATTCCTCGCACGCCATGCTGGTCAGCGAACGATCTTGTCGAAGTTCTCGGCGCGGTCAAACCCCTTCGCATGGTCGAAACCCTTCACGCCCCGAAAGATCGTTCCACTCAAGTCGGCTTCCGTGAAGTCGGCTCCCTCAACATCGGCGCCGGTGAGATCGGCCCCCCCGAGCTTGACACGAAAGAAGTTGGCCCCGCGCAAGTTGCTGCCCTTGAGGTTGCAGAAGGTCATCAACGATCGGTTGAAGTCGGCACCTGCCAGCGTCGCTCGCTCCAGGTTGGCGTTGGACAAGTCGGTCCGCATCTGCCCCATCCCCTGGTTCTTGATGTTGACGCCGACCATGGCGCGGCTGAAGTCCGCACCAGAGAGGTCGGCACCCGGCAGGTCGGCGATCATCTTCGCCCCGGTCATGTTGGCGCCTTTGAAGATCGGCATCTTCTTCACCTCACCGCCCAGGATCACGACCGAAAGCAGGCTCGCGCGAGTCAGGTTCGCGCCCGTGAAGTCAGTGCCCATCAACCAGGCGCCGTTCAGATTGGCGCCTTCCAACGTTGCACCGCGGAAGTCGGACTGAACCAGCTTGCTTCCGAAAAAGCTTGCGCCGCGCAAGTTGGCATTGCGAAAGTCGAGCCCCGTGAGGTCGAGGTCCGAGAGATCCTTGCCGGCGAAGTCAGCCGGCATAGAGGGCGACGCGTTCTTCAGCATGCTGCTGATCTGTCCGACGGAGAGGTCAGCCGCAATGGCATCCTTTGGGCCAAGCGCTGCGAGCAGCAGCGCCACCGTTGTGGTCGCGATACGTAGACTGGGCTTCATCTCGGCTCCTTCGCCACGAGCAGTTGCACGAGAGACACTTGGCGCCGGCAAGTGGCCATGGCTGTCAGATCAGCGCGACCCGGGAGTCGGCAGGGACCTGCTCGCGCTCGAGCAAACCGTAGTCGCGCATGACCGCGGCCACGCGCAGCCGGTAGCCGGCGAGTACGGCGCTTCGGCCTTCCTGCTGAGCAGCGCGATGCATGCCGTGGCAGCGCCAGTTGCGCACCGCGGCTTCGTCGCGCCAGAAACTGAGCGAAAGGTAGCGCCCCGGTTGCGCCAGGCTCTCGAAGCGCTCCACCGAAATGAATCCATCAATCGACTCCAATGCAGGCTTGAGGGCAGCCGCGAGTTCGAAGTAGCGTGGCGCGGCAGCAGCGTGCGGTTCGAGCTCGAAGATGACCGCGATCGTCATGGCGCCACCTGCCGTGGCTGGTTGCGCGTGGTGGTCACGTCTTTGAGCCAGGTGCGCTCTTCGCGCAGGATGAAGCGCTGGGCTTGCGCGAACTCGAAATTGGCGCGACCCTCGGCATCGCTCTTGAGGGTGGCGCGGTAGCGCTCGTACGCCGCCATGCTGTCAAACCCTATCAGGCCCCAGGCGACGTCGTTGCTGCCTTCATGCGGAAGAAAGTAGCCGATCAGATCGCCCCCGCAGCGCGGAATGACGCGGCCCCAGACTTCGGCGTAGCGCTTGAATGCCTCGCGTTGAAAGGGATCGATCTGGTAGCGGATGAAACAGGTGACGGCCATTGCGCTCGCTCTTGATGTGGATGACGTTGGCCGCCAATGTACGCCTGCGCCAACTTGTGTTTCGGTGGCGACTGATTCGTGTA
>Ga0315290_10000113_pt1 | contig 46236 bp, 30 predicted proteins | sample YL17G12_0_MG_FD_203627 | JGI IMG/M metagenome (GOLD analysis project Ga0315290, IMG submission 203627) | Sediment microbial communities from Yellowstone Lake, YNP, Wyoming, USA - YL17G12_0 | ecosystem: Environmental > Aquatic > Freshwater > Lake > Sediment | place: USA: Wyoming | collected... | reverse complement strand
AGCCGAAGTCCTGGCGGACGATCCTGGGGGCGAAGTGCGTCGAGCGGTTGTTGATTCCCTCCCAGCCAACCGGCTCCCGGTCGAAGTCTTCCTCGCAAAGCGTGCCCTCAGCCGACCAGGCCGGCACCGCGGCCTGCACCAGCAGGACCCAGGGCAGGAGACATGACTTCACGTGCATGGCGTCACTCCATCGCGTCCGGTTTGCGCCCCTTGGGCACCCGCGGGCCCTGGCGCGAAACGCAGGCTTTCGCAGAGGACCACCCCGGGCCATATCCTAGCCTTCCCGGCGGAGGGAAATCAAGCCGTCCGTATTCCAAAAGGGCCCCTGGTCGGGTATCCTGGAGGGAGTAGGCATCATCGGACTGGTCCCCGGTTGGGCGAGGCGAGCCATGAACGAAATCATCTTCCTGGTGGAGGAGTCGCCCGAGGGCGGGTTCACGGCCCGAGCGCTGGGCGAATCGATCTTCACCGAAGCCGACACGCTGGAGCACTTGCGCAACAACGTCCGCGAGGCGGTCGACTGCCATTTTGAAGACGGCCAGCGACCGCAAGTCGTCCGTCTCCACTTCGTGCGCGAGGAAGTCCTCCGGCCATGAGACTGCCCCGCGACGTCTCCGCCACCGACGTCATCCGCCGATTGGCCAAATACGGCTACCGGGTGACTCGCCAGCGGGGATCACACGTTCGGCTCACCACCCAAGAGCGCGGCGAGCACCACCTCAACGTCCCCGAGCACGATGCCCTTCACGTCGGCACCCCGTCGGGCATGCTCTCCGACGTGGCGGAGCACTTCGGCCTTGCTCGAGAAGAAGTAGTCGAAGGACTGTCCGGGGACCGGTCGTAGACAGAATCAAGGGAATCGCAAGGGAATCGAGGGAATCGAGCCGAACCATGACAACTCGCAACGTGGCAATTGACGTGCTTAAGGGCGGCCTTGTGGTTCTCATGCTGGCGTCTCACGTCGTTGAACTGCTGGGGGACGGCCGTGAGCCTGCGGTGTTGTGCGGGTTATCGCGTGCCGCGGAGTTGTGCTGCTTCTCGGGATTCTTGTTTGCCTTTGGATATGGAAGTTACATCAGCTACTTCCGAACGACAACTGACGCGCCCTGCGGGAGAATTGTGAAGACCGCCGCCAAGATTCTGGTGGCCTTCTATATCTCGGGCATCGCTCGCGTGTTCTTTCATGCGGAGATGGGCCTGGACCTGAAGACCCTTGCGGATGTGTTGTCTCTCCGACGCATTCCCAGCTATTCCGAGTTTCTCGTGACATTTGCCCTCATGATCCTGTCGGCTGCGATCCTCTTCAAGCCCATCAAGACTGTCCTGTCCCGGCCCGCCACGCTATTCCTGCTGATCCTGGGGTTGCTGGCGACAACCTTCATTCCCTACGATCAGGTCACCAATCCGCACATCGGCCTCCTTATCGGGACCGCACAGTCTGCTTCGTACCCGGCGGTCCAATACGCTCCCCTGTTTCTCCTGGGAATGTACTTTGCCAAGAATGACATTCGATACAGCCGGGCGGTTCTCGGGGTTGGCGGAGTGTTGGCAGCGGCTTTTCTTCTCCAGTACGCGTTCGGAGCGGCGCCTTCCCGATTCCCCCCATCGTTGACCTGGATCCTGGGGTCGATGGCGGGTGTGTACTTGCTCTTCTTGTTCAGCTTGGGTATCAGCAGGACGCCCTATTGCGGGCGCGCACTGCAAGTCATCGGCCATAACGTGCTCTTCTACCTGGTTGCCAGCAACTTGGTCCTGTTTGCCGTGCAAGCCGTCCATCCCCGCTGCCACTTGGGGATCGGAGCCTGTCTCGCCTTCACGGCGGCCTTGGTGGCGGCCATTCAGGCCTTCATCTGGATGGTTCGCGTCCCCGCAGGTTGATCGTGGCCACGGAAACCTGCGGATCGCTCGGCTCATGGGCTGTGCGGAATGTCCAAGGCTTCCGGCTGTGCGGCGGTGTTTTCAAAGACCAGGTTGTCCTGGGCGACCAGAAGCAGGTTCCCCCGACACAATTCCCGTATCAAGCCTTGGTGATGGGGACGGGCATTATGGCCGATAGGACTGTGGCCACCCGCCCCCGCAGTCCATTGACGCCCGCATTGCCATTTTCCCCAGGGAGACCGCAGGGAGGCCGGTTTCGGGGACAAGACTCATCGGCTGCAAAGATTGGCAACCACGGAATCAATGAATCGGCCCGGATCCCTGTAGTTCCTTTCCCTACCCTCAGCCGACCTTGTCGAATGCCCATCCAGGTGCTTCAGGGGGACTCGATATCAGGCGACTCTTCGCTGTCGCCACAGTTGAGAAGCGACCCCAATTCCAAACCACGGATCGGAGACCTCTCGCGCTTGCGGCTTGCTTCCTTTCCCCCGATCGTATACAATGTCGGCACGACGTGATGGTGTGATCGCTTTCCCTGGGGGCTAGCCTGTCATGAATCGCACATTCTCCCGCGTGTCTGGCGCGTCTGCGCTTGTGATCCTGCCCGGTGTGGCGTTCTACGCCTCGTTAGAGGCCGCTGAACTTGACCATTCGCCCACTCACCTGGTGACCCATGTATCCCCTATCGGCAGCAATCATGAATCGGACTCTGTCCAGTGATGACAGCCGCTTTCTTGCATACTCGCGTGGAATGGCAATTCTGGTCATTGTGTTCGGGCACGTGGGTGGATTCTGGTTTCTTCCTCCCTATTCAGAGTTCTTGTATGTCTTTGTCCCCGTGTTCTTCTTCCTTTCAGGGGCCGTTTCCTACTTCAGCTATCTGAGATCGAAGACGACCGCCGAGTATCTTCGGAAGCGCCTGATCGGCCTTCTCGTGCCCTACTACCTACTGTGCATACTCAGTCTAACAGTGTATGTTGGCGTGCGGGCGACCCTCCCGGCATTGTCGTTGGGGAAAGTGGTCTCGTGGTTGTCTATACGACCCACGGGCGACATTACGGGGTTTCCGATGAGTCAGGTCTGGTTCCTTCATACGCTGTTCGTAATCTCCGGCATATCGCCTGCCTACTTCTGGCTATATCATAGGAAGCCATGGTTCTTGCTATCGCTCATGTTCTTGTCAATTGCTTTGTCTGGTATCCAGATTGTCACAAGAATCGACAACTACTTCTTTCTCGCCGGAAACAACCTCTACACGCCGATCGTTCACAGTTTCTTCTACATCCTTGGATTCGCCTACTTCTCGTCCTCTTCTCTCAGGAGCAAGCGGCTTCTTTGCGCCGCCGTGCTGTTCTGCTTGATTCTCGGTATCGGAATCCTGATCCTCTGGCGCCTGGACGCAGACTATACGTATCATACGCATCCGCCGGACCTCTACTATGTTGCAGGAAGTCTGGCCGCAATAGGTGGATGGCTCATCTCGAAGGAGACTCTTCTCGGCATGTGCAAAAAACTACCCCTTGTGGCGAGGGTATTGAGTTTCACGTATCGCTACACCTTTCCAATATACTTGTTGCACACCTTCTCGATATACTTGTGCGAGGAGCTGTTTGGCCTAGTGGAACCGCAAGGGCATTACGTAAGATACGGGATCATCAAGCTCACTCTTGTGCTGATAGTCACGTGTGTTTTGTCGATCCCCTTTGGAGCACTATCGACGTCGTTGACGAGACTCTGCATCACCTTTTGCGCTCGATTCCGGCTGGGGAGAAGCCGAACCAGCCGGTGATGACACTTATCAGGGAGGCAAAGTTGTGCACAAAGGAAATGTGCCCTCTCCAGAGTTTTCGTTGCCTCTGGACACTGAACGGGGGAAGCAATTGGGCTCGGGCCGCGGGTCGGACATAGAGAAAGGGAGATAGGCTTCCTATCGTGGGGTGGCCGATATCCTGACCCTCCCGCCGGGAGGGGAATCAAGCCATCCGTATTCCAAAAGGGCCCCGCGTCGGGTATCCTAGAGGACGGTACGTGGTTTTGGGTAGACGGAGGATTGCAGGGTGAGCATAGCGTTGAAGCGGCTCTTGGGGACGGGATTGTGCAGCCTCGTGCTGATTCTGGGCATGGCGGGGCCGTCGCAGGCGGTGGCGGGTGGGGCCATCGGGTTCTTGGCCGTCGATCCGTCGGCCGAGAGGCTCGGGCCGGAGGCCAAGGCGGCGTGGCACGTCGCCCAGAAGCTCGGGCCGGCAGGGCTGGTGTTTGTCACCGCCAACGGGAAATTCGCCGACGTGCCGGGGAAGCCCGTGGCCCTGGAGGACTTTCCCGTGATCTGGTTCCACCAGGGCGACGCGGTCGATCCCAGCGGACCGATTTATGGGAGCGCGTCGATCCAGTCGCTCCGCAAGCACGTGGCCGACGGCCGGGGCCTGTTGCTCTCCGGGGCGGCGCTGGCCATGGTCAGGAACCTGGGCATCGAGCCGGTCCAGCCGCGGCGCGGCAGCGGCGGGCGCGGGCCGTTTGCCGCCGGGCTGATCCCGGTCGAGCCGAAACACCCGGTCTTCGAGGGGCTCACCTCGAGCAGCTTCATCGACGAGAAGCGGTTTCCGATCAACGACGAAGGCTTTCCGGCGTTCGCCGATTTCTTCGGCACGGGCGGCCCGGCCGGCGGCATGCTGCTGGCCCGGGCCACCTCCGGGTCCGAGAACCCGCTGGTCGAGTACGCCTTGGGCAAGGGCCGGGTCATCGTGCTCGGGTGGCGATTGCCGCGCTACGATTATCCGGCCAATCCCCATCGGGCCAACCTGGAGCGGCTCACCGGCAACCTCCTGGGTTACCTGGGCCAGCCGAAGCAGTGGGGCGACGTCGTGGTGAAGGTCCAGCCCAGGGCGATGGCCGCCACCCCCGGCGTGCCGGCCGAACAGTTCCGGTCGCTCGAGCTGGCCATCCACGACCTTGCCGAGACGTTCAAGGAGCGGTATCCCAAGGGGGGCGAATACCTCAAGCGCCTGGAGGCGCTCAAGCCGGCCCACGATCGGCTCCTGGCCGCCGGCACGCTCGACAAGGACCGGCCCGCCCAACTGGAGAGGGCCCAGCTCGACAAGCTCACCGAGGAGTTCCGCAAGCTGCGGACCGAGGCCCTCACCGCCAATCCGCTCCTGGGTTTTGATCGGCTGTTGGTCCTCGAGCGGGCGGCGGGGAACCTCGGGCTGCCGGCCAACTGGGAGAGCAACTCCAGCCTGCGCCTGACCGGCTACGACAACCGGTTGTGCGTGCTCTCGCCGATCCATCCCGAAGGGACGCTGACCACACTGTTCGAGCCGCCCGGCGACCGCTTCGTCGGCGATGTGAAGCTCCACTGGAGCGCCGAGCGCATGCTCTTCTCCATGCCGGGCTCGAACGGCCGGTGGCAGGTCCACGAGATGACGGCCGACGGCAAGTCGCTTCGCGAGCTGGAGCTGATCCGCCAGCCGGACGTCGACAACTACGACGCCTGCTACCTGCCCGACGGGCGGATCCTGTTCACCTCGACCGCCCCCTTCGTGGGCGTGCCCTGCGTGTACGGCGGCTCGCACGTCACGAATCTCTACGTCCGGGAGCACGACGGCTCGATCCGCCAGCTCACCGTGGACCAGGAGCACAACTGGTGCCCCACGGTGATGGGCAACGGCCGGGTCTTGTACCTCCGCTGGGAATACACCGATTTGCCGCACTCCAACTCGCGGCGGCTGTTCCACATGAATCCCGACGGCACCGCCCAGATGGAGTACCTGGGGAGCAACTCGTATTTCGTCAATTCGTTCTTCTACGCCAAGCCGATCCCGGGCCATCCGACGAAGGTGGTGGGCATTGCCACGGGGCACCACGGCAACGCGCGGACCGGCCGGATGCTGATCTTCGACCCGGCCCGGGGCCGGCGCGAGGCCGACGGGGTGGTCCAGGAGATCCCCGGCCACGGGAAGAAGGTCGAGCCGATCATCCGCGACAACCTGGCCGACGGCGTCTGGCCGCAGTTCCTCCATCCGTTCCCGTTGAGCGAGAAGCACTTCCTGGTCTCGTGCAAGCCGTCGCCCGAGGCATTGTGGGGGATTTACCTGGTCGACACGTTCGACAACCTGCTGCTCCTGGCGGAGAAGCCGGGCTTTGCGATGCTCGAGCCGGTGCCGATCCGGAAGACGCCGGTCCCGCCGGTCATCCCCGACCGGGTCGACCCGCGCCGCAAGGACGCGTTGGTCTACATGAGCGACGTCTACACCGGCGGCGGGCTGCGGGGCATTCCCCGCGGCACGGTCACGAGCCTCCGCCTGGTGGGCTACCACTTCAGCTACCAGGGGATGGGCGGGCTGTTGGGGGCGATCGGGATGGATGGGCCGTGGGACATCAAGCGGGTGGTGGGCACGGTGCCGGTCGAGCCCGACGGCTCCGCCCTGTTCCGCGTCCCGGCCTACACCCCCATCTCCCTGCAACCCCTGGATTCGGAAGGCAAGGCCCTGCAGCTCATGCGGAGCTGGCTTACGGCCATGCCCGGCGAGGTGGTCTCCTGCGTGGGCTGCCACGAGCAGCAGAACACGGGGGCCGTGAACCGGCACACGATCGCCGCCCGGCGCGGCCCGTCGGAGGTGACGCCCTGGCACGGGCCCGTGCGCGGGTTCAGCTTCGCCAGGGAGGTCCAGCCGGTGCTGGACCGCTACTGCGTGAGCTGCCACAACGGCCAGACGCGGCCGGGCGAGCCGGCCATCGCCGATCTCGGCGGAGACCGAATCATCAAGGACTGGACGTCGGACATTGCCGGGCACGTCGACCCGGCGGTGGGCGGGAAGTTCTCCGTGGCCTACGGCGAGCTGCACCGCTTCGTGCGCCGGCCCGGCATCGAAGACGACATCCACATGCTTGCCCCCATGGAGTACCACGCCGACGGCACCGAGCTGGTGCAGATCCTCCGCAAGGGGCACTACGACGTCCGGCTGGATCCGGAATCCTGGGACCGGCTCGTGACCTGGATCGACCTGAACGCCCCGTACCACGGGACGTGGAGCGAGATCGCCGGCCGGAAGCAGGTCGAGCCCGTGGCGGCCCGGGCCCGGGCCATGCGCAAGCTCTTCACCGGCATGGAGGACGATTTCGAGGCGATCTTCCCGGGTCTGGGGCATCGCTCCGCTCTGCCCCAGCAGACCGCCCGACAAACTGCGGCACTGGGGCATCGCTCCGCTCTGCCTCAGCCACCCCATCCACCCGAGCCACCCCCAGCACCGGCCGGCCAGCAGCCGGTGCCACCGGAGCTGGCGCGGCGGACGATCGACCTGGGGGGCGGGGTGAAGCTCGAGCTGGTCCGGTTACCGGCCGGGCGGTTCGTGATGGGCGATCCGGCCGGCGAGCCCGACCAGCAGCCGCCCACGCCGGTCGCGATCGAAAAGCCTTTCTGGATCTGGCGCTTTGAGGTGACCAACGCCGAGTTCGCCCGCTTCGATCCGGCCCACGACAGCCACGTCGAGCCGATGCACGGCTACCAGTTCGGCATCCACGGCTACCCGGCCAACGGGCCGCGCCAGCCGGTCGTGCGCGTCTCCTGGCAGGAGGCGATGGCCTTCTGCCGCTGGCTGGGCCGGAAGACCGGCGGGAAGTTCGACCTGCCCACGGAGGCGCAATGGGAGTACGCCTGCCGAGCGGGCACGGGCACGCCGTTCTCGTACGGCACGCCGGCGACCGACTTCTCCCGCTGGGCCAACCTCGGCGACCTCAAGCTCCGCGAGTTCGCCCTGGACACGTTCGTCCAGGTTCGGGTGCTTTCGAATCCGAACAAGTACGACGACTGGGTCCCCAAGGACGAGCGGTTCAACGACGGCGGGTTCGTCTCGGTGGACGTCGGCTCGTACCGGCCCAATCCCTGGGGCCTCTGCGACATGCACGGGAACGTCTGGGAGTGGACCCGCAGCGCGTACCGGCCGTATCCCTACCGGGACGGCGACGGGCGCAACGACCCGGCCGCTGAGGGCTTGCGCGTGGTCCGCGGCGGGTCCTGGTACGATCGCCCCAAGCGGTGCACGTCGAGCTGCCGCCTGGCCTACCGGCCGTACCAGGGGGTGTTCAACGTCGGCTTTCGCGTGGTGATGGAAGAGTAGGGAAAAGGAGATCACTCATGCAAACCAGAGCGGGGGCTTGTCCCTTGGGCCTCGGGACGGCGGTTGTCCTTGGGGCGATCCTGGTCCATCCCGGAATCGCCGGGGCCGACAACCTGGTGGCCAATCCCTCCGCGGAACGGGTCGCTGCGGGGGGAGCGCCCGAGGGCTGGGGGCTGTACGTCGGGGCGGGTGGGATGAAGCTCACGGCGGCCACGGAGGCGAAGCACTCGGGCGAGCGGTCCGCCTGTTTGGAGCTGACCGGGTGGCTCGCGCCCAAGGGCTCCCCCGGTGCTGCAGCGGACGGCACCGCGGGCGGAGCGATCGTGCTTGCCCCCAATAACGGCTACAGCGCGAAAGGGTCGCTTCCGTGCAGTCCCGGCACCAAGTACGTCTTCTCCTTCTGGTACATGGGAAGCGTCGCCTCCGCTTCGGTCGGCGTGACCGGCTGGCCCTCCGCCGATAGCGACCACACGCAGCGGATCACCCATCCCGTCACGGGTGGCGTCATGCGTCCGGGCCCACAGTGGCAGCGGTGCACGGGGAGCTTCCGTATCCAGGAAGGCGTGCGCCGGTTTGCCCTGATGATCCAGACCTCGGGAAAGCAGCGCGACGGCTTCATGCTGGGCAAGCTCTACGTCGACGATGCCGAGGTCCAGTCCAAGAGCTACCCGAACGGCGAGCTGCGCGCGATCTGGTGCAGCCTGCCCAACGCACCCAGACGCGAGGAGGGGTTGCGCGAGATCCGGATGACCCTGGACAGGGTCAAGGCCGCGGGGTTCAACGCCCTGATGGTCTGGACGACGTCCCAGTACCTCGCCGCCTCGGAGCGTGCCAGGCTTCTGCAAGTCGAGCCCCTGGCCGCCTGGGACGCCCTGGGGGAGATGATTCGGGCAGCCAAGGAGCGAGGCCTCCAGGTCCACGCCTGGTATGCGCCGTGGACGTACAAGGACATCGCCCGGGCCGTCGAGTTGCGCGATCACCCGGAATGGGCCGCCGTGGACGCCAAGGGGGTGAAGGACCTATCGGGCATTTGTCTTGTCCGGCCGGAGGTCCGGCAGTTCGAGCTGGACCTGATCGACCGGCTGGTCGATCGCTATCCCGATCTTGCCGGGGTTCATGTCGAGGAGCCGGGCTACAACTGGGGCGCCGACTACTGCTACTGCGAGTATTGCCATCAGGTCTGCGGTCAATGGCTGGGGGTCGACATTCGCAAGGACCCCGAGGCGGCGAAACCCGCCGTGCACAACCTCGCCGCGTTCATGTGCACCGACTTCTTCGCCCGGCTCCGCCAGAGATTGACGGCCAACCGGCCCGGGGTGTGGCTATCGGCCAACGGCTCGGGCGGGGACAATCCCGACTGGTACATCGGCCGCGACTGGACCACCTGGGCCCGCCGCGGTTACCTCGACTTCTACGTGCCGCAGCTCTACACCAAGCGCCTCGACGAGTTCATCGAGCAAGGCAGGAGGACCGCGTCGCGCCTTGGCGACTGCGATCTGGTGACCGGCCTGGCGGTCAGTTGGAGTGGCATCTACCCCGAGGTCCAGGACCCGGGCACGATCAAGGCCGAGATCGCCGCCGCCCGCAAAATGGGGGCCAGGGGGTTTGTCATCTTCCATCTGGACCATTGCCTCGACCGGCATTTCCAGGCGGTCCGCGAGGCAATCGAGGACCAGCCTGCACGGGCGAAACCGTAGCCGGGGCGACCGGGACGCTTCATCGTGGAGATGGAGCAGACGGCCTGCCGATCCGCGCAGTCAAGGCTGGGTGGCGTGATCAGGGCGGATGGGCACCCCCCGCAACGATCACCTGAACCGCCGCCGCATTTCTTCGCTCGAAACACCACCCTCTGTCCGGACACGCGACCGCGAGCGCTCGATGAGGTCGAGAAACTGACGATTCTGGCTCAGGGCCACCGTTTCCAGGTCCGCATTCTCGATGGGGACCAAGGCGGCTACGGGCAGCCCGTGATCGGTCACCACCACAGGACCGTCTCGGATCTCCGCAGCGTACTCGGCGAGCGTCCGCGTTGCGTCCTGCTTTTCCACGACTTTCATCATTCAAACTCCTCACCACCGAGGATCACGCGATTGCCGCGTTTGACTCCGATGGCCAGAATGGTAACCCGTTTCTCAGGTTCCTCCTCGACATCATAGTAGACGCGAAGATCACCGATGCGTAGTTCCCACGGTGCAAGAGGATTGGGACGCATCGGCTTGCGGTTTCGCGTTTCGACGGCCGGTTGATGGACGAGCTGCTCATCCACCGCGTCGAAGACCGTCGAACGTTGCCCGGCGCTCAGGACTCGCAAGTGCCGGTCGGTCTCCGGCGAATACTCGATCCGGTACGCCAAATGGGCCTCCACTTTGGCAGTGCCTAACCTCGCATTCGGTCGCCGCCCTGACGCGGTCGCAATTGGCATGGCGGCGATTTCGCCGACATAGTGCCTCTCACACCACGGGGAAGTCTACACCTGAACTCTCGGTGAGTCAAGGACTTGCCGCGGGTCCCCCACGGTCGGGTGGCATGCTCTCACGACGCGCAGCGTCGGGCGAGCATGCTCGCCGCGAGCCCATGCCGACCCGCCGCTCGCGGGCCACGGCGGCCAGGTTGGCCTAGAGAGATTCGGAGATCGTGAGCGCCAGCGTCTTGATCCCACGGAACCCATACTACTTTGCGGGAGGTGCACTGCCAACCCCTTTCCCGTCAAGCGGCAAGGGCGATGCCGCGCTTTGAGTTGGATCTTGCGCCTCATAGACCGGCGACTCCATGCAGACAAGGTGCCAGTGATTCCTCAGGCTGACAGAATGCCTCTCTGCCAGGTGCTTCATGTATGAGTATTGTCCGCAAGCGGCCACAACAAGAGCGAGTTCCAGGACGATCCGTGCCATTGACCGATCCCAGAGCAGCGAGAAGACGTTCACGATTGCAGCCACGACCATGCCGGTCAGAAGCGTTTGAGCAGCCCTGTTCTCGGCACGCAGCTTGAGGAGGCGAGCCCCTGCTACCGGGAACTTGTGTCGAATCACATCGAACTTCCAGGCAACAGACGGTCCCTTCTTCCCCGGGGCGCTCGACCCGGATGGATCGGTACTGGCGATCTTCGCTTTATCCTCCGGAGGACTCCTCTCGGGTGAATCGGCATCAACGCTCCGGGCGCTGAGCTTCTTCCGAAGGCAGCTCGGCAGACCGGACGCCCAGTGCAGCACCCACGCGATATAGGTATGACGCGATATTCCGGACAGGGTTGTGGACACGACATAGGCCGCCGCGATCAAGATCAGGAAGGACCATATGTTCATCGACGCGGTGGGCGCCGTCAGCCAACCCCTCAGGTCGGCAAATGCCTCGATCGGCCCCTCGTAGACCACGATGCCCACGAGAATCAGCACCGTTCCCGGCAACACTCGGGCGATGATGTCGAAGGATATCTGCGGCACCACCTCGGCTATCGAGAATGACTTGTCCGCCATGGCCCAATCCTTTCATGCGAATGGCCGATGTTACCGGAGACTCATAGACTGCTCTTATCATTCTAGTTGGCGCTTGAGGGCAGGGTCGAGGAGTCTGTACGCGGCACGGCGGATCTCCGGCGGGAAGCGGCGGCCGATGTTGGGATGCACGGCCACGAGGCGGCCCTCGCCACCCACGATGTCGTAAACCGGCCGGGCAGCCCGGAGGCGGTACGCGCCCCCCGACGGGTGGCACTGCCGGCTTGTCCAGCACTGGGACCAGTAAACCGGTCGCGCCGCCCGGCGTGCCAGCGGACTGGGTTGGGCGGAGTTGTCGACAGGCCCTGGTGCGTCGAAGGCCCTGGGGGTATCATCAAGCGATGCCCGAATGAGTTGCCGTGCGGTTGCATGAACAGGAGTGCGCAATGAAACGAACCGTGTTCGGCGTGATGGTTGTCATCTTGAGCCTGGTCTCGACGGCGGCGGCCGAGTTCAAGGCCGGCTGTGCCGTTCGCGTCGTGACGCCGGACCCCCTGTTGCCCGTCTCCGGCGGCGTGGGGTTCTCGAAGCCGGCGCACCAGAAGCGCGGCGAGCTGACGGTGCGGGCCCTGGTGCTGGAAAACGGCTCGGTGCGCGTGGCCATCGTGGGGACCGATTTCCTGGGCTTTCCTTCGGCCCTGGGAAACAAGGTCCGCAGCCGCGTCAACGACGTCCCGGCCGAGAACGTCCTGATCGCCGCCACCCACACGCACAGCGCCCCGGACTGCTACGGCTTCCCCGACGCGACGGGCAGGCCCGGCTGCGACCTGAAGTACCTCGACAGCGTGTGTGCCCGGATGGCCGAGGCGATCGGCGAGGCGGCCGCGACGCTGCGGCCCGCCCGGCTGCGGATCGCCACCGGCGAGGCGAAGGGCAGGATCGCGTACAACTACTACGCACCCCAGCTCTACGACCCGCGGTGCTCGGTCATCCAGTGCGTCGGCCTCGACGGGAAACCCCTGGCCACGCTGGTCAACTACGCCGTCCATCCGGAGGTCTTGGGCAATTCCCAGGGCATTCTGAGCCCCGACCTGTGCGGGCCGCTTTACGAGCGGATCGAGGCCCAGGGGGGCGGCACTGCGATCTTCATCAACGGCGCCCTGGGCGGGATGGTCACCGCCGACAACCGGGACCCGGCCGATCCCTCGGGCACCAGGCAGTTCCGCACCTGGGAGGAGTGCGTGCGGATCGGGCGGCTCCTGGCCGACGAGGCCCTGCGGATCGTGGCCGGCGCGCCCCTTCAGGAAGACCCGGCACTGAACTGTGCGGCCACGACCGTCAGCTTCCCGGTGGATTCGCCCATGCTGCGCGTCCTGGTGAAAGTCTCGCCCGTGCTCGCGCCGATGGGCCGGGAGAACGATCGCGTGGAGAGCCAGGTCAACGTGGTGAATCTCGGCAGCGCCCAGATCCTCACCATCCCCGGCGAGGCCCTGCCGAACGTCGGCTACTACCTGAAGCGAAAGATGCACGGCCGGCACAACCTGCTGTTCGGCCTGACCAACGACGCCTTCGGCTACTTGCTGACCAAGGTCGATTGGGGGAGCTTCCAGCGGTACGAATACGTTTCGCGCACGTCGCTGGGTGAGAGGACGGGCGAGATCTTCATCGAGGAGGCCCTGCGATTCGTCGATCGCTGCCCTCGCCCGCGGCCCGTGCCCGACCAGCGCGGGCCGTAGCCCGCCATCGGGGCAAGATTGCGGACGGGTGGCACGGGCACCTTGCCCGTGCTTCGCGCCGGAGCACTGGCAAGACGCCAGTGCCACCGAACACGTCGATTCAGATGCGTCGGCCCACGAGCAGGAGAGGACGAGCCATGGCAGTGTCAATCCGTCCGGGTCTGGCAGCTCTTGCGCTGCTGATCGCGGTCTGCCCAACACGCCCGTCGACGTCCGCCGCCGTCGAGCCCTCGGCCGACGAATTGGCCGCGGCGGCGAAGTGGGTCGCAGCCAGGCTCGACGCCAAATCGGCCGCCGGCCTGCCTTTCTCGTTCGTTTACGACGGCAAGCCATCGGCCAAGGCGATCTCTTCGTGGAAGTCCCACCTGGCCGCGCGGCAGCTCGACAACGGCCGCCTGGAGCGGACGATCACGCTCGCGGACCCCAAGACCGGCCTGACGCTCCGCTGCGTGGCCACCGTGTATCGCCATTTTCCCGCGGTCGAGTGGGTCCTGCACTTCAGGAACGCGGGTGCCGCCGATACCCCGATCCTCGAAAACGTGCAGGCGATCCACGCCGACCTCGGCACCGCCGTCGACCCGCGGCCGTACACGCTCCACTACGCCGAGGGGAGCCACGAAAGGATTACCGATTTCCAGCCTCTGGAAAGAGCGATCGCCCCAGGCGGGAGCGCAAAGCTCTCTTCGTTTGGAGGCCGCCCGTCCGACGGCGTCCTGCCCCTGTTCAACCTGGCAGAACCCGGCGGCGGGGGCGGCGGGGGCATGATGATCGGCATCGGCTGGACCGGCCAATGGGCCGCGTCGTTCGCCCGGGCCCAAGGCGGATGCGTCAACGTACAGGCCGGAATGGAGCGCACTCACCTGCGGCTCCAGCCGGGCGAGGAGATTCGCACCCCGGCGGTTCTGCTCTTGTTCTGGGCCGGGCCCGATCGAATGCGAGGCCAGAACCTGCTTAGGCGCCTCCTGCTGGGCCACTACACACCGACTCCCGGCGCAAAGCCGGTCGATCCCCCGTGCGCCGCATCGCCGCACGTTGTCGTGGGGTTCGAGCAGACGACCGAAGAGAACATGGTTCGGGCCATCCGCAACATCGCCTCCCACAAGCTTCCGATCGACACCTGGTGGATCGACACCGGCTGGTTCACGTGCCCGAACAAGCCCAACGGCTGGGCCGGGGCCGTCGGCAACCCGGACCCCGACCCCGTGCGCTTCCCGAACGGCCTGAAGCCCGTGGCCGACGCCGCGCACCAGGCGGGGATGAAGTTTTTGCTGTGGTTCGAGCCGGAGCGGGTCATGCGCGAGACGTGGCTGTTCAAAAACCATCCCGAATGGCTGCTCAAGCCGAGCAACGATCTGCCCGCCGAGCTTCAGTACCACGTGCGCGACGGCTTCCATCTGTTGGACCTGGGCAACCCGGCGGCCCTTGCCTGGGTCAAGGGGAAGATCTCCGGCATGATCCGAGACGTGGGCATCGACGTCTATCGCAACGACTTCAACCTCTATCCGCTCTACTTCTGGCGCAACGGAGAAGCCGTTGACCGGCAGGGGATCCGCGAGATCCGGTACGTGACGGGCCTGTACGATTTCTTCGACGCCCTGAGGCGAGACCATCCCCACCTGCTTCTCGACACCTGCGCAAGCGGCGGCCGGCGGATCGACTTCGAGATGCTCCGCCGCGCCCTGGTGCTCACCCGAAGCGACTACCTGTGGGACCCCATCGGCCAGCAGTGCCATACCTACGGTCTGGCCCAATGGATTCCGATCACCGGCATCGGGTCGGACAGCCCCGATTTGTACAAGTGCCGAAGCGGCCTGGGCAGCCATTTTGCCCTCGGCGCCGACTTCTACGCGAAAGACCCGGCCGTGTGGGAATCCGCCGCGCGCCGGATCGAGGAGCACCGGGCGGTCAAGCACCTCTACACCGGCGATTATTACCCGCTCGGCTCGTACAGCACGGCGGGCAACGTGTGGATGGCGTGGCAATTCCATCGTCCGGACCTTGGCGAAGGGCTTGTCCAGGCGTTTCGCCGCCAGGAGAGCCCCGAGGCCACGGCCGTCTACCGGCTGCGCGGGCTGGAGCCCGCCCTTGAGTACGCGGTGACCAACCTCGACGAGCCGAAGCCCCTCCGGCTCTCCGGGCGGGAGCTGATGGAGCGCGGCCTGACGATCCGCCTGGCCGGCAAGCCCAGCGCGGCGGTGCTGACGTACAAGAAGGCCGCCGCCGGGGCGAATTGGCCATAGAAAACGCGCAACGAAGGGAGAGGCTATAGCCGTCGGCGGAAGCCGACGGCTGCGAACCCCCGATGGACGTCCTTGGGAGGCCACGCCTATGGCAAGTGCGTCAAGACGGCTGAAGCAGTTGGCTATCCTGGTTGGGGCCATGCTGGGCGTTGGTGTCTTGATCGCCGTCCTGGCGCTTGCCCTTCACGATGCACGACGAACGGCTCGCCGGGCACAGTATGGCAACAATATGAAGCAACTTGCACTTGGCTTGCTCAATTTTGAGGACGTATACCAGCGTCTTCCTCCGGCCGTGCATCGTGACAAGGACGGCCGGCCGCTCAGCAGTTGGCGGTGGCGCATGGTCCCGTTCATGGAAGGGATCATGCGGGAGATCGAGTACGACCAACGATGGGACGACCCGGCGAACCAGTGGCTATCGACACGCCCGTGGTTTCCGTTCTGTTGGCTGCCAGACGAAGACGGTGTGCATACGAACGTCGTGGCCATTACCGGGCGGGGAACGGGTTTCGAGGAGGGCCGAGTCGTGCGGCTGAAGGACATCGCTCCAGATACCATTCTGGCCGTTGAAATCGCGAACTCGGGTATTCCCTGGGCGGAACCGGGCGACCTGGACATCGAGCACGTCCCCGAGTCGCTTGCCCGCGGCGTGGACGGCGGCGGCGTCCACGTGCTCTTCGCGGACGGCGCGGTTTGGTTTCTTCGAGCCGACGTGCCGCTTGGCGAGCTAAGGGAGTTTTTCACGATCGAAGGCGCGAAACGCTACGACCGCGAGCAGGTCCTTGGGCCTTACGCTATCCACCGCAAATAGGGTGGGCGAGGCGCAAAAGGGGGACGCAAGAGGCAAGAAGGGCAAAAGGGCAAAAGGGGACGCAGCTCTTTTCGGGGCTTCACGTGACTCTCCTCCTGTTCCTGGTAAGAACCCCGTTTTCGCCGGGCCCCCTCGCCCCGCGGAGGTGGCACGGCCGCCTGCCGAGCGGTAGAATGATTCTATAGTGTACCCAAAACAACGCGGGAGAACTACTATGAGCGAAGATCATCGACCAATCGTTCACCTGGCTGCGGGGCTGGCGTGCGTGGGGCTGTTCGCCGTGGGGGTCATGGGGATCGCTTTCGCCGCCGATCTGGCGCGGCCCAACGGCCTCGGCGCCGCGGCGTGTCTGGCGGTCTCCGCCGTGGCGTTCGGGATGGTACTCTTCTTCGCCGCCCGTAGGTAGCGGAGGCCGGCGCGTTGTCAGTGTTGCCCATGCTTCGAGCGCAGCACTGGCGAGACGCCAGTGCCACCCAACGTGTCGATTGAGGTGCGTCGGCCTGCTCAGCTCTTCAGCCCGGCGGTGGGGAAATCGAGCTTCTCGGCCGCCTGGAGCATCTCCTTCCAGGTGACCTCGCCCTTCTTGTAGGCGGCCAGCCGGCCCAAGACCGTGGTCAGGTTGCTCCGCACGCTGGGGGCCACCGTGACGTTGGCGCAATCGCCCTTGGCGATGTTGGCGTGGAAGTCGGCGATGTTCTGGACCGCCCCTTCGGTGAAGAGGTTCCCCAGCTTCCCGCCCTTGTACGACTTCTCACCGCGGATGAGCACCGTGCCGAAGTAGTGCGTGTCGGCGGTCCCGTTGGGTCCGTACATGCGGCAGCCGATGTCGTCGTAGCCCGTGCCGTACTGCTTCGAGGCGAAGCTGACGATCACGTCCTCCGGGAAGGTGTAGATCACGGCGAAGTGGTCGTGGCAGGTGCCGGAGTCCTTGCGCCCCTTCTTGCCGCAGGTGCCGCAGGCCTTTAGGGGATCGCCGTTGACGAACCAGGTGGCCACGTCCAGGGCGTGGATGTTCTGTTCGGTGATCACGTCGCCGGAGAGCACGCGGTCCAGCCCCCAGGCCCTCAGGCGGTTCTCGGGGTTCTTCGGGTCCTTGGAGAGCACGTCGTCGCCGCCCCAGGTGCCGCCGCAGTAGTAGACGGCCTCGCCGGAGACCAGCGGGCCGACGTCGCCGGCGTGCACGCGGCGGACCGCCTCGCGGTAGAACTCGTTCGCCCGGGTCTGGAAGTCGACGAGGAAGCAGAGCTTCTTCTCGGTGGCCTTGCGCCCGGCCTCGCCGATGGTCAGGCAGCCGGGCACGTCGACGGCGATCGGCTTGGCCACGTAGACGTGGCAGCCGGCGTCCACGCCGTCCATGGCGTGCGCGGGATGGAAGTAGGGCGGGCTCTCGATGACGATCGCGTCGGGCTTGGCGTCCAACAGGCGCTTGTGGCCCGCCAGGCCGGTGAACCGTCGCTTTGTCGGCACCTTGAACTTGTTGCCGAAGTTGTCGACCCGATCCTGGAAGTAGTCGGAGCCGGCGACGAACTCGTAGCCGCCGTGCTGGACGAAGAGGTCGGCGATCCAGTTTCCCCGGCCCCCGCAGCCGACCAGGCCGAGCCGGATCTTGGAGTTGGCCTGGGTGCCGCCGACAAGCTGGGGCTTGATCACGGTGAGGGTGGCCGCGGCGGTTCCGGCCAGGAATCCGCGGCGGCCGAGCGCCGCCCGGCGGCCGCTTGGCGATGAAACGTCTTGGTGGTCGTTTGGCATGACTGATCTCCTCGTCTTAATGTATGGGGTCACTTACCCGGCTCGCGGCACTGGCTGAAGAGCCAGTCGACCAGGTCCGGCTCCTTGTAGGCCGGGGTCCAGGAATCGTGGCCGACGCCGGGGTATTCCGTGTACTTCACCTTGGCCCCGGCCTCCTTCAGCGCGGCGACCATCTTGCGCGAGAGGCTGGGGGGGACGACGTTGTCGGCGTCGCCGTGGAAGATCCAGAAGGCGATCCGGGCCATGTCCTTGGCCTTGGCCACGTCGCCGCCGCCGCAGATCGGCATGGCCGCGGCGAAGTCCTTGGGCCGGCGGGCACAGAGATAGAACGATCCGTACCCGCCCATCGAGAGTCCGGTCACGTAGCGCCGCCCCGGATCGATCGAGTACTCCTTGTCCAGGGCGTCCAACAGGGCCATGGTCAGGCGCATCGCCTTGCTCGGCTCGTCGGGCGCCTGGGCCGGGGACTTCTCCGCGGACTTCGCCGGAGACTTCTCCGCGGACTTGGCCGGGCCCTTGCGACCCCGGCTCGATCCGCCCCACCAGTCGCCGGTGGGGCACTGCGGCGCGACGAGGAAACCGGGGTGCTTGGCGGCCGTTTCGTCGCTCACCAGGCGGAGCACTCCGGCGTGTTTCAGTTGGGCCTCGTTGTCGTCGCCCCGCTCCCCCGCGCCGTGAAGGAACAGGACGATCGGGTACTTCTTGCCGGGATCGTAGTTGCGGGGCACGAACAGCCGGTAGGGGAGCGATTCTCCCTCGGCGTTGCGAAAGACCCGTTTCTCCAGCTTGCTCCGCGGGTCCGGGGAATCGGCCGCGCAGGCCAGGCTCCCGACCGATAGTGCGATCAGCGCCAGCAGTCCAATCGTCAGGTTCCAAGCGGATCTCATCGTCTCATCTCCTGGGGGGCAGATCAAGGTTAAGCTTTCGCGCAAGTGGCAAGCCAAGGAAAGCCTCTCGCAAAGGCGCCAAGGCGCTAAGAAGAAGAAAGACCATCTTCCCTCTTCTTCCTTAGCGCCTTGGCGCCTTTGCGAGAGATCTTCTTGAGCGTATCCATTTACTCGGTCCTTTTCCAAAGGTCGAACGGCTTGGCGGCGTCGGTGCGGAAGGGCAGCGGCACCTTGCGTCCGGTGCGGGCCGACTCGTAGGCGGCGAAGATCGCCTCGAGCACCACCCGGCCGTCGTCGCCCGTCTCCTTCGGCGGCTTGTCGCCGGCGACGCAATCGACAAAATGGGCCATTTCCTGGGGGAAGCCGTAGTTCCAGGCCTCCTCGTAGATCGTGAAGCTCCAGCCGGTGGTCGTGCCGGCCTTTTCCACCGCGTAGTCGTAGCCGGCCTGGCTGTAGGTGTGGATCGAGTTGCCGCGCAGGAGGTCGGCGTAGGCCACGCCCTTGGAGCCGTAGACCTCGGCCCGGTCGTCCATGCCGCCGAGCTTGGTCCAGCTCTCCTCGGCCAGACCGACGCAGCCGCCGTCGAATTCCAGGAGGATCAGGGCGTTGTCGTCGCCCCGGGTCTTGTCCTTGTGGACCAGCGTGTCCATCTGGGCGTAGACCGACTTGATCGGCCGCTTGTCGAGCATCCAGCGGAAGAACTCGATGGCGTGGCAGCCCATGTCCATGGCCACCCCCCCGCCGGAGCGCTCGACGTCCCAGAAGTGCGGGGCGTGCGGGCCGTCGTGCTTCTCCGCCTGCTTGATCAGCGTGGGCTGGCCCAGGGCCCCGTCGTCCAGGAGCTTCTTCATCCGCACGTACTTCGGCGCGAAGCAGAGCTCTTCGGCGTACATCAGCTTCACGCCCGCCGAGCGGCAGGCCTCGATCATCCGGTCGGCCTCCTGGAGGTTCATGCACAGCGGCTTCTCGCAGACGACGTGCTTCCCCGCCGCTGCCGCCCGGACGGTGAACTCGCAGTGCAGGTCGTTGGGCACCCCAAGCACGACCAGGTCGACCTCGTCCATCTCCAGCAGCTTCTGGTAGTCGGTCAGGTGATGGGGGACGTGGAACCTCTGGGCCAACGCCTCCGCGTGGCCCGGCGTGGGGGACGTCACCGCCAGCACCTCGGCCTGGGAAACCGACTGGAGCGATTCCGCGTGAATCGCGGAGATGAACTGGGAGCCGACCAGCCCCACACGCACCGCTTTGGCCATCGAGAGACCCTCCTCACACTCCGGCGCCAAATTGCCTAACGCAGTCCGATCCGTGGAACCGCAGATGGACGCAGATGAACGCTGACAAAAGCGGATGAAAGCAAATGTCTGCAGGTCTCTCCCGTGATAGCAGAAGCGAGCAGATCGTGCAACCGCCCGGGCGACAAGGGCGCGCAGGATGTTGGGTGGCACTGGCTGCTCGTCAGCCAGAGCTCGCCTGAATCGCGGGAAGAACACCGGCTGACAAGCAGCCCGTGCCACCCACGGGCTGACAAGCAGCCCATGCCACCCACGGGCTGACAAGCAGCCCGTGCCACCCTCCGCCACGGAGGAACGCCACGGAGGGCGCTGCCTACAGGCCGTCTCCTGCTCTTCCCGAGACGTGCAACCCCTTCTTGGTGCCACAACCCCCACGATATGGGTACGCGCCGTCCCACCGCTTGGCGAATCCGAGATCGGGGGCAATAATGGAGGGCTTTGAGCAAAGCACCGCAGGGGGGTTGGAATGCCGCAGTGGATGGACAAAGCCGTGATCCTTGCCCGAGGGCTGGGGACCCGAATGAAGCGGGCCGACGCCCACGCCCCCTTGGACGACCGCCAGCAGGCCGTGGCCGAAACCGGGGTTAAGGCGCTGATCCCCATCGGCAGGCCCTTTCTGGACTACGTGCTTTCGTCCCTGGCCGACGCCGGCTACCGCCGCGTGTGCCTGGTCGTTGCGCCGGACCACGACGCGCTGCGGAACTACTATGAAAAGCAGGTGCGGCCGCAGCGACTGTCGATCGAGTTTGCCGTCCAGGAGCACGCCCGGGGCACGGCCGATGCCGTGGCCGCCGCCGAGCCGTTCGCCGCGGACGATCCGTTCCTGGTCATCAACTCCGACAACTACTACCCGGCCGAAGCCCTGGATCGGCTCCGCCGGGAAGACGGCCTGGCCACGGCCCTGTTCGAGCGGGAGAGCATGCTGGCCGGGAGCAACATCCCGGCCGAGCGGATCCGGGACTTTGCCGTGGGGAGGATCGACCAAGAGGGCTACCTCCAGGAGATCCTCGAAAAGCCGGATGAAGCGACGCTGGCGGCCCTGCCGCGGCCGATCTGGCTGAGCATGAACTGCGCGCGCTTCGGCCCTCCGATCTTCCAGGCATGCCGGGCCATCGGCCCTTCCCGCCGCGGGGAGCTTGAGTTGCCCGACGCCGTGCAGTATACCATCGATCGGCTGGGGCACCGGATTCGCGTGGTGGGAGTGCGGGCCCCGGTGCTGGACTTGACCAGCCGGCGGGACGTCGTCGCGGTCGCCCCCAAGCTGGCGGGCATCGAGGTCCGCCTGTGATCGAGCGGATCGAGGTCCTCGGCCCGGCTAAGCCGCAACCGGCAGGGGTGGGTGGGGCTTCGACGATCATCGCGACACAACGCTTCCCTTGCGAGCGCGACTGGCCCGTTGCAGGGCGACGAATATCGCGATCAAGATGGCCACCGCCACGGCCACTGCCAGCCACCGCGTGAGGCCGGTGGCCTCGAAAGCGGAAACCGCCTTTGCTTGCTCCGCGCGCTGGTCGAGCCACCCTAAGCCCGTCAGCCCGTCGTAAACGCGCGTGCCTTCGGGGAACTCCAGCACGAATCGGTCCTCGGGTATGGCAAGGTTGAACTTGATGTCCAGGACGTCGATCTGTTCGCTCATGTACTCGACGGGAGTGCCGTCCGCCAGGAGTCCCATGTAGTAGTGGTATACGGCTCGGCGCGGGTACCAAATCGGCTCGCCGCTGGAGTCCGCATGCCGAACGTAGTCGGAGAACACGTGCTTCTCATAGATACGCGGCGCCGGATCTTCTGCGAGCTTCACGATGACGTCGCGTTCCGCGAGTCGTCCTTCACCATCCAGCAGGAGTACGAAACTGCGGTGGGAGAACTCGGGATGCCGGAAACGAACGCGCGTGTGCGGCTTCTCCTGCCACGTGACCTGCGCGATCTCGCACTCCGCGGCGCCGCTAATCAGGGCCGAGTACGGCGTGTTCTGAAACTCGTACAGCATCGAGACGGGATGGGTGCGGTTCACGCTGTTCCATCGCGACGAGGGCTGCAGAGAGCCCACCACCTCCTTCGGCCCACGCGATAGCTTGCGGACGATCTGGCCGTCGAAGACGGTGGCCGTCGCGGGCTCGCCGGCCGGCTGCCCCGCGTCACCAGACTCCTCCAGACGCTCGCGGATCCCGTCTCGCCACCAGTGAAGCGTCCGGTGCTGACGCCCGACCATATCCTCCGTGTAGAGATAACGTTCGACGGGCGTCTGCGGGCTGCGCTGGCGGCAGACCTCCCGAATCAGCGGGATCATCTCCGCCCGGGTGGCGATCCCCTTGACGCGGAAGCGACATTCCACACTACGAACGATGCCCTCCTGGTGTCGCAACAACGCGACCACGCTTGCGCGCGTCGGCCCGCCCGGCGCCTCGGCACCGTAGGCAGCGACGGCGGGCAAGAACAGCCAGAAGAGCACAAGGAGGGCGGCAGCATCCCCCCTCCGACGGCAATCGCACGCCATCGTCCGTCTCCCTAACCTAGCGCAACACAGTCCTGGTCCCCGAGCGAACGTCGCCGGCGGCTAGCAGGCGGCACCCCCGGGCGCTCGACGAATGGGCAGTCCTGCGATCACTGTTATTCCGTACTGGGGCAATCTTTCCCGTCGGCCTCTTTGATCGAGGTGCACGTCCCGCTTTTCGCGTAGGAAGTCGACGTGCACTTGCCGCAGGTTCCATAGCTGCCGTGCACGGCCCCGATGTACCTATCTTTGTCCTTGCACTCCTCGATGCCGCTGTAGTCGCACGTCGTCTCCGTGCCCAGGTTGCAGCAGATCTTGAGAGAGAAACCAAAGTCGCAATACGCGCAGTTGGATGCCCCATCCTTGATCGCGGTCTCGCACGTGATGCTGTAGACGCAGGGGTCCGATCCGTCTCCGAAGAGCGAGTCCATTTCGCCGCTGGCCAGCGTCCTTCCCAGAAGGGGCCGGTCCGATCTCCCCCAGATTCCGACCACGATGAACGCCAGTGCGACCATCACCGCAGCCTGAAAGGGTGCTTTGCCAATCACGCTTCGATCGTACATGACACTACTCCTCTCTCGATGTGAAAACGCCCCTAAACATACTGACCATGAGATCACTGCCCCGATCCGCCTGGTCCGCTGGGCTGGGCGCCTGGCAGACGCGGCGGGTCGGAGTCCGTTACCCAAAGACTGCTTCTTCCCAGATAGACCACGACATCGCAAGAGCCCTCCGCGCCGGGCCATTGGATCACCAGGGTGGCACGCTGCCCGGACAGTGGCTCGAGCTTGCCGACGGCCTTCGGCGAGAGCTTCAACACGGTCTCTCGGCCGTCCCCCCGGCTGGCCGCCACCTGGATTGCCTCGTCGAACTCAGGACGGGACCAACTCACGCGGCACTCCCCACGGCCTTGAGACGGGAGGGAGGTGGCCACCCTATGGGGACGGATGGAGACCACCCGCCACCACGGCGAGACCAGATCCTCATCACGTATCAACACGCTGCGAGGGACCGCTTCCCAACGCGGCACGACGTGAACCGCAACATCGAGGCTCGGCAGGGGGCCTCCGGAGAGCCCCTTCGCGCGGACCTGCACCTGGTGACGATACCAACCGGCTTTCGGCGCGCCTTGCCAGTGCAGTCGAGCCACCAGGTCCCCACGATCGTTGTGCGCTGCCTGGACGTCCAGCGGAGCCCCTTCCGGAGCCACAAACTGGATCAGCGAGGGATCGACGTCCTTGGCCAGGACCAAGGGCATCTCGGCGGCCGCAGGCTCGCCTTCGAGCACGTCGTGTACGGTCAAGACCGGCGCCTCGAAGGAGACCGGCGCGCCGTACAGACCGCGCACGGGAATCCTGACGATGGGCACGTCGGGTGCGTCCGTCTCGAGGAGGATGTCGTGCCGAAACGCGCCCGGGTCCCGCTGCGTGCCTTCGGCCGACAGCGTGGCCGACCCTCCCGCAGGGATCTCCTCCGGGGCCACCGCAGCCTTCACGCAAGTACACGAAGTGGTGACCCGCCTGACGTGAATCGTCCCCTTGCCGTCGTTGTGAAGCGTCAGCGAGCCCTGCCACGTCGGCCGAAACGTGCGGCCCACAACCAACAGGGTCCGCGAGGGGCGCAGCGCAGGCGGAGTGGCAGGCCCCAGCCCGAGCTCTTCCGGCACCAGCGGCTGAGGCGACAGCAACAGTGCCTTGCCAGGCTTGCCAAACATCTGCTCGAATCGCGCGTCCGGCACGACCCTTGGCGCGGTGGCGGGGCGAACGACCTGCACCCCGTAGCTGGTGTACCCGGTCACCGCCGCGAATTCCACGCCCTCGAGCAAGACGATCGCATGCAGCCGCAGCCGCTTCAGACTCGCAACCGTCAGTTCCACCCCCACGGCGTGCAAACCCTGACGCTCGGCCAACGCCTTCAGTTGCCCCATGCTCGTTCCGTGAGGAATCCCGGTTTGAAGGATTGCCAGCCGCTCTGGCTTGCCCAACTCGATCCCGGCACGATCGAGTACCACAAGCAGGGACAACGGGCCGCAGAGCGTCCGATTCGATATCCGCTTCCGTACCCCACTCACCGTCCCTGGACTCGCCCCGGCGCTGTTCACCAGCGACAAAGGCGCCTGGGGGGGATCCAGCGAATCGGTCTCCAGGTCCCACCTGCCGATCGGCTCGGACGGGTCTGAAACCGCCGGCCCTCCCTGCTCTGGTCGAAGTCCCCGGCCAATGACGATCGCCAGGAACACCGCACCCACCAGGGCCCCCAATCCCAGCCAGAGCCCAACTCGCCAGCGGCGTCTCGCAGGCGACAAATCCATCGTAACCCCTCTCCAGTACCTGCTCACGTGAGTAGCAAACAGGGAAGGACTACACAACCGCCGCGCTCGGTATGGCCCACCAGGGCCATCGAGTGCGCCATTCCGAACAGAGCGTCAGGCTAGGTAACCCAAGAAGAAATGTCAATACCCCTCCGGTGCAGATTCCGATGCACCCATGCGCGGGGACTCCCGCCGCCGCTCCACTACCCCGCATTTCTCACAGGCCGGGGAAGTGGGCCACAGGGTATTCCTGTAGGACGGGTTGGTGACCCGTCCCGTATAAGAACCGATTGACAATTCGTCCTATGGCGGTGAGAAATGCGGGCTAGCCGCCCGACGCCGTGCAGTATACCATCGATCGGTTGGGACACCGGTTTCGCGTGGTGGGGGTGCGCCCCCCGGTGCTCGACCTGACCAGCCGGCGGGACGTCGCCGCGGGCGCCCCCAAAGCTCGCCGGCATCGAGGTCCACCTGTGATCGAGCGGATCGACTATTCGGGCGAGCTGGGCGATCGAGAGTCGCTGGCCGAGCGGCTCCTCGGGCTCGGGCTGGCTCCCGCTGCCGCGCTCGGCCGGGCAGAGCTTTTTGCCCGGGCGGCCGCTGCCTGGAAGGCCACTCACCCCGGCCCCACCGATCGGCCCACGGGTTTCTACGTGCCCGGCCGGATCGAGGTCCTCGGCAAGCACACCGATTACGCCGGCGGCCAGACCATGGTCGTGGCCGCAGAACGGGGCTTTTGCCTGGTCGTTTCGGCGCGATCGGACCCCTTGGTGAAGGTCGTCGACGCGGTCCGGCAAGAGGCGGCCGGTTTCGAGCTGGCCCCGGGACTTGTCCCCCGCTCCGACCACTGGTCGAACTACCCGGCCACCGTCGCCCGGCGGATCGCCCGGAACTTCCCCGGCGCCCGTTGCGGGGCGACCATCGCCCTGGCCAGCGATCTGCCCCAGGCCGCCGGGATGAGCAGCTCCAGTGCCTTCATCGTGGCCACCTTCCTCGCCCTGGCCGAGGTCAACGGCCTGGCCGCCCACCAGGCGTACCAGGAAAACGTCCATGACCTGACCGACCTGGCCGGATATCTCGCCACCGTCGAGAACGGCCAGACCTTCGGCAGCCTGGAGGGGGATCGCGGCGTGGGCACGTTCGGGGGCAGCGAGGACCACACGGCGATCCTCTGTGCCCGGCCGGGCCTGATCAGCGAGTATGCCTACTGCCCGGTCCGCTTCCGGCGGACCATTCCCCTCCCGCCCGGGTACACGTTCGCCGTGGGCACGAGCGGCGTGGTGGCCGAGAAGACCGGGTCGGCCCGGGAGAAGTACAACGCCGCCTCGCACCTGGCCGCGAGGCTCTCAGAGCTGTGGCGTCATGCGACCGGCAGGGACGATCCCCACCTGGCCGCACTGGTGGCCGGCGGACCGGACGCGGCCGAGCGCCTGCGCGAGCTGGTCCGGGTAGCCGAGGAGGAGTCTCCCGATCGCCGCGATGCCCTGATACGGCGTTTGGGGCATTTTGTCGTGGAGAACGAGGAGGTCCTGCCCGCGGCCGGCGAGGCCCTGGCCCGGGCCGACCTGGCCCAGTTCGGCGCCCTGGTCGACGTCTCCCAACGGGCGGCCGAGGAGCTGTTGGGCAACCAGGTGCCCGAGACGTCGCAGTTGGCGGCCTCGGCCCGGTCGCTGGGCGCTGCCGCGGCCTCGGCGTTTGGCGCCGGGTTCGGCGGCGGAGTGTGGGCCCTGGTCGAGACCGCCGGCGCGGACGATTTCCTCCAGGCGTGGGCCGAGTCCTATCGCCGTCGCTTCCCGGAGCACGTGGATCGCTGCGAATTTCTTCTTACCGGCGCCGGCCCGGCGGCGCTTCAGGTCGGCTAAACGACGAGCGGATCGCACGAAAGCGCGCCTGTCCCCCTGTCTTCCCTCTTTCCCGCCCACGCGGCAGCAGCAGTAGTGGTGCCGAACAGGATTGAGACTGTCCCATTCTCCCACTCCGTGAACCGGGGAGTGCCACGGACGTGGACTCGTCGGGTTGCCATTATTGCCAGTGCAAAATGGCAATATCAAATTCGCCCTGAATGCCCCCTTTTAGAGAGCGAAATCGCCGGATAGACTGGGGTCGCTTCAGGCGCCGGTTGGTGGGGAGCTTCGCACGCCTCCGCCCGGGGTGGGCTCGGGGCGGCATTGTGCCAACGGCAGTTTTACCTTAGTTACGCTCCATTCGATTGGGAGGTATCACCATGTTGCGCGAATTGGGTAGGAATCTGATTGGGTTGTTTCGTTACTTCGGCCGAGGCGGGCGGACCCGCCTTCGCCCGGCGCGGCTGACCTTGGAGCCGCTGGAGAAACGGCAACTGCTGGCGATCGGCTGCGGGCCGGTTACTCCCGTCGCACTCTTTCACGACGCCAACCAGCTTGGTCCGGGAGGCGGGTTCCTGGAACAGGGAACGCCGACCGGAGAGAGCTACATGCTCTGCGACGTATGGGGCGGCAGCGAAGCCGACGCCGACAAGGTGGGGAACGACGACTGGGGCATGTGCTGGGCGGCGGCCTGCTCCAACGTCCTGGAGTGGACCAGGTGGGGTTTCGTCGACGGCATGGACACCACCGATGAGATCTTTGCCGACTACAAGTATCACTGGTACGACTGGGGCGGCGTGATGTACAACGGCTGGGACTGGTGGTTCGAGGGAGACGGTCACAACGCACTGGACCCGAGAGCCGCCCCGGGTGGAGACTACTTCCCCGAGGCGCCCTTGGCGGACTACTACGACGAGTTCACCCACACCCCGGACATCATGGACGACATCGACACCTGTATCGACAACGGGTGGGGGATGACGCTCGGCCTGCACTATTACGGCGAATCGCAGCACGCGGTCACCTGCTGGGGATACAATTACGATACCGAGAACCCCGACTACTACGTCGGCATCTGGATAACCGATTCCGACGACGGCGAGGAAGGGCCGCAATACTACGACCTCGATTGCAAGACCGAAGAGGGCCTGTGGTACATCCAGGACTTCCAGGAGGAGTCCAACGTCTGGACGATCCAGCTCGTCGCCGCGCTGGAGCGCCCGCCCACCAGCCTGACGGTGGACGCCGGCGCCGCCAAGAACAACGGCTCGGCCGACACCTTCACCGTCTCGACCAACGGGTACGACGTCTTCGAGGTCTACGTCAACAGCACGCTCGTCCGCACCCTGCCGGCCGTGACGACGCAATCCATTACCGTCAACGGCTCCAACGACGTCGACACGATGGGCCTCTCCGGCGTCAGCGACGTGCCGGCCGGCTTCCAGGCCAATCTCAACGGCCAAGGCAACGCCGACACGATCACCGGCAGCGGGTACAAGGACGACATCTCCGGCGGCGACGGCAACGACTCGATCGAAGGCGGTGCCGGCAACGACACCCTCTACGGCAACGCCGGCAACGACACCCTCTACGGCCAGGACGGCAACGACACCCTCCGAGGCGACAACGGATCTCCGGGCGCCTCGGGGAATGACTACCTCGACGGCGGCAACAACGACGACTCGCTGTACGGGGACGCCGGCAGCGATTCGATCTACGGCCAGGACGGCAACGATCTGATCTACGGCGATTTCGGCTCCTGCGGCGATGCCTCCTTCGGCGGCGCCGACGTGCTCAACGGCGGCAATCACGACGACTCGCTCATCGGCGAGACCGGCAGCGACACGTTCTCCGACTCGTCCGGCAGCGATCTCGTCTACGGCGACTTCTACAACGCCTCCAGCTCCTTCGGCTCCAGCGATTCCATCTGCGATTGGAACGGAGACGACACGGTCTACGCCCAGGAAGGCAACGACACGGTCTACATGTGGTATGGAGTCGATCGCATCTACGGCGGCTACGGCGCCGACCGCATCGAGAGCTACCTCGCCACCGACACGATCTACGGAGGCTACGACAACGACTCCATCTACGACTACGATTGGAACGGGATCGGCAACGATCTGATCTACGGCGACGACAATGCCTACGGAGGCAACGGCAACGACTCCATCTACGTGACGGGTGGCGCCGACACGATTTACACGGGGTACGGCAGCGACACCCTGTCCATGCAGGACGGGTCCGGAGACGACTACGGCTGGTATGCCGGCAGTCTCAGCTACGCGAAGGATTACGGGGATTACCTGGGGCATGTCTGAGCCCGCTCCCCCGCGGACCCTGATTCCGCCGCAGGGCCGGCTCGCCAGGGCCGGCCCTGTGGCTTTCCGTCCTCAAAAAAGAAAAGGGGTCAGGAGCACATCCTGGGAAGAGTCGGGGGGTGGGCAGATTGCGATCGTGCCTCTCACGTGGGTGGAACAGGCCGCCAAGGCATTGATGCTGCTATGTACGGTCCGGCCCCGATATCGCCCGAAGACTGCGAGGTGGACCATAACCGAATGCATCCCATCCAGAATACCCAATTTATGCTCCTGACCCCTTTATTTCCCAGGCGGTGGGGTCGGAGAACGCACGCACGCCTGATGCGGAACGACGCGCGCACAAAAGAGCGGGTTGCCGCCCTGGCGACAACCCGCTCCGGAAAGCGATTCCCACCCGCGGAAGGGGTCGTATCGCGGATGAATCCGACAATTGTCCGCCGCCTTCAGTGGCGGTGGCAAGGAAAATCAGGCGGGCCCTCTAGCCCGTTTTCCTGCGACGCAGCCATCGCGCCCCGGCGGCAATGCCCACGATGCACCCCCAAATGGCGAGGGAGGAGGGCTCGGGGATGACCGGCCCAGGGATGTCAACCGCGTTGAGGATGTTAATATCCCAGGCGGTCGTCAGAAACGAAGGCCAATACCAGTATCCCCCCCACGCCCCACTTCCGTCCTGCGTGTTGACCAGGTAGTCGCAGTAATCCTCCCACCAGTTCCACGTGTCACCGACGTCCATGGGCCCGGCGGGGTGCAAGTTGGTGATGTGGGTAGTGTCACCGAGTCCGATGGTCAACTCCAATCCCTTGTAGATCGACCACATGGCATACGGATGGCCGAAGTTCCCGTTCCAGCTTGCGGCGCCGTTCTGCCAGTTCGCGTTGAGATAGGCAAGGGCCGCCAGCTCCTGTGCATTGCCGAGGCCGTATCCCCCGGCGGCCGTCATCTCCATAAGGAGCCCGCCGGTCTTCGACTCGGTCACAATACTCCCAAAAACATCATAGCCGCTACCGCCGCTGACCGGGTCCTGAATCGAGTTGATCCACGGCTTGAGGTTGTTAAGGGTCGACACCGGAACGGTCGCGCCCATGGTCGGCGCATAGAGCAGGGCGGTAGTCGGCCACTGGGCGGTCGAGTTGTCGGCGCGCGAGTTGTCCCGCCAGAGATCATAGCCCCAGCCACCACCAGACTGCCCAGCATACCCAGGGGTGTTCTGACCGGCGGCGATGCGGTCGACCGCGCTTTGGACGATTGCCCCATAAGTCATTCCATTGAGTGCGCCGGGCCCAGTATACGTCGCACCCGGGGCGTAGCCCGACTTAGCGATGGCAGGCACCGCCAAGCCGACGATATAGCTCTCCTCCCAAAATGGGCTGAAGCTGACTCCGGTGCCCGTCATGACCCCGTTGCTAAGAATGTACTCTACCCCTCTCCTTACGACATCATTGTACCCCGTCGGACCGGGCAGGTAGCCCTTGCCCTCAAAAGCCAGCACAACCGCGCCGGTATCGGCAACTGGATACCCCGTTTGGTTCCAGCCATCCCCCCAGTTCTGGCTGGCGGCCAAGAAAGCCAGCCCTTTGTTGATGGCCGCCTGTTTCTGCGCCTCCGTGGCGGCAAAGAGGATCGCCGGCAGGAATAGCACCAACACCACAGCCACCGCCGCTCTCGATACCTTCATAGCCACTGTCCTCCCAGATGCGTGAAAATGATAGGCCACGCCCCTTCACCCACTTATAGGCCGCCGAAGGCAGGATCCTGACATCCCTATTTCAAGAATCTGGAAAATTTCCTAGTTTGTTCAATTGGATGGGCCATCCTATTTTACCCAGTTACCCCAGTCGCGCAATTCCGTCAGGCACGGTTGGCAAAAATCCACCTAAGTGGCGTTCCATGGGCGCGCCGCCGTCAGACAGTCGGCCTGCCAAAGTGGTGATCCGACCGAGGCCCGGTTCCGGACTCGACGGTTACGGCGGAGTCGGTTTGCCCCAGTCTTCGAGCAGCCGCTTGGCGTCGGAGTAGAAGACGAACGTGCCCGGGGCGTCGAGCGCCTGCTTGAGCAGCTTGCCCGCCTCGGCGCGCTGGCCACGCTCGGCGAGCACGCGCGCGAGGTAATAGGCCGTGTCTGGTCGGGTGCTGGCCCCCGCCCTCGCCGCGCGGAGCGCCTGCTCAGCATCGGCCAAGCGGCCAAGCCGGTAGCAGACCCACCCCAGAGTGGCCATGGCCTCGGCCGAGCCGGGGTGCGATTTCGCAGTAGCCTCCGCGAGGTCCAGGGCGCGGCGGCGCTTCGCCTCGTCGGCCTGCTCGGCGAGGACCAGGGCGAGCTGGTTGGCGACGTCCAGGTCGCCCGGCTCCGCGCGATGGAGCGCCTCCAAGCGGGACTCGGCCGCCGTGTAGTCGCGGAGGTGTCGCGCTACCGCCGCGACGATCAGGCTCGCCTGCTTCGACTTCGGATCGAGGCGCTCCGCCGCGGCGGCATGGGGCTTTGCCCCATCGGGTTCGCGATGGTACAAGAACCAGGTGGCTGCAGCGATCCGCGTGCGGGCATCGTTGGGGGCATCGGCCGCCGCGCGCTGGATCAAGTCGCGCGCCTTCTGAGCAGAGCCCTGATGCGTGTGGAACCACGCCATGGCCACGGGGGCGGGCTCCAGCAGGGGATCGTCCTTGGCCGCTTTTTCGAGGTGGGTCCGTGCAGCCGCCAGGTCTCCTTGGGCAAACAGGGCGCGGGCCAGGCGATACCGGGCGCGGCCGCTGCCCGGCTGCATCTCGAGCCAGGCTGCGAGATACCGCGCGGCCGATCGCCAGTCTTGCCGCGCCTCGGCCACCGACGCCAGGCCCGATTGCACTTGGACGCTGAACCCGATGCGCTGATTGTCCGGCCACTTGCCGGTCTGCACCAGTTGCCCGGCCTTTTCGAAGTGGACCAGGGCGTCGGTCACGCGGCGCTCGGCCAGAGCCAATTCCGCCAGCGTGAGGTAAACGCCTGGGTACTCCGGCTCCTCTGCGGCCGCCTGCTCCATCGCAACTCGGGCCGGCGGGAGGAGGTCGTGCACCAGAAAGAACCGTGCGAGCATGAGCCTGGGAGGCGGCAGATAGGAGTATTTCTTGCGCGCCGCAACCAAGAGGTCCCACGAGCGCTGGTACTCCTGCTTCTGGAAGTGTTCCGCGGCCTGCTGAAGCTCTTCAATCTCCGAGGGAAGCTTCCCACCGGCCGGCGGCGCGATGAACTCGGGGGCCACCGACTGGAGGGGCCCCGTTTCGATCGCGCCCGGCGACGGCGAACCGCCAAGCAGAAGCGATGCCGCGAAGACAGCCAAGCACAGAACGAGCCGCCTGCGCTGCCGGCCTGAGAGCAAGACTCCTGGCGAGAAACACGCTTGGCCGCTCATGATGTTTTCTCCCGGGGTGGTTGGCCTGCTAATGCGCAGCACGGCGGTCGATTGGCCACGCCCTGTACGGGCTGCACCCGTTGGAGCTGCGCCAGCCACGCTCATGTTGACAATAGTCAGGGGCGGAAGCCGCCGCAACCCCCAACTCTTGGGGGAAGACCGCAACGTGTCCGTGTCCGCGATTCCCGGGATGCCCGGGGCTCCCACAGACCCGAAGAAGAAAAGGGGGTCGGGTCTCATTTCGATTGTAGAGTCGCATTGATTCTGGTAATCCGCCCCGATCACGAAATGAGACCCGACCCAATTTGTTTTCTTTATTCCAGCCCGAAGGCCCCGGCGACCGGGACCCGGGCGCCGCCGGCCTGGCCGAGCCGGGTTTTGGGGAGGAAGCGGGGCTCAAACGACACCGCGGCGCCCCAACTGCCCCGGCTGGCGTCGACGTTGAACCCGGCGCTGACGAGGAACGATTCGCCGATCCGGGTGACCGTCAAGTGCTGGCCGATGTTCCCCTGGTCGCGCAGGTCGATCGACATGCCGAACGCGGAGACCCACTTCGGGCTCATCCGGTACGTGTACGACGTGGCCAGCACGGTGTTGTGGATGGGCCCTTCGAGCAGTCGCACGCCGACGTAGAGTCCGCCCCGGGGCGGCCGGTCGAGGAACGCACCGATGTTGACGAGCCGGGCCCCGTCCTGGAAGAAATCGAACAGCCCGGAGGAGAGCAGGGCCAGCCGGTCGCCCACCTGCCAGCGGGTGTCGTACTCCAAGAGCCCCAGCACCTCGCCGAAGTTGTCCCGGTCCGGCTTGGGGAAGAGCGAGAAGTTGACGTCGAGGGTGAGCCAGTCGACGATCCGCTGGCTGCCCGGGGTGCCGCGTTTGGTCTGCCAGCGGTTGTGCATGCCGAGCCGGAGGACCGTCAGGTCGTCGGCGATCTCCATGCTCGGGGCGGTGACCCAGCCCGCCATGCCGCTGCGCACGGCGTAGAGGCGCTCGTCGAACCGCGCGGGGATTGCCGGCAGCGGCGGCAGCAGGCCCCCGGGCGCTAGGAACGTGTTCGGGACGAACCGGCGCCGGAAGGCCTCGATGGCGTCGTCGTCCAGAGGGTCGTACAGCGGGAACTGCTCGACGTTCCGGTTGCTCTCGGCGAAGAGGAACTCGGCGTCGAAGGTGACCTTGTGGGCCAGACCGTGGACGTTCCAGAACATGCTCTCGACGTTGGGATTGGCGGCCCAAGCCGGGAGGCTCGCCCGAAGGCCCACCTGCCCGTAGAGCCGCTGGCGATCGTTGCCGGTCACGTCTTCCCCCCAATGACCCGCCTCGCCCAGCAGGTACGGAACGAGCTTCACCGGGCCGAGCTGGAAGGGCCAATCGAGCTCCTGCCGGGTGATGAACCGCTCGCTGGAGGCGTCCAGCGGCGCACCGCCGGGCGAGACTTCCCAGGGGAGGTAGCGGTTCTTCCGGGCCGGGTCCTGGAAGGCCGGCGGCAGCGTGGCCGTCTGGAAGCGCGCGTACGCCGCGGTCGAGTGCGCGTGCCAGGTGAACACGTCGTCGCCGAGCGACTGGCCCAGCACGAAATGATCCAGACGCGGAAGCCACTGGGTCTGCGTGAAGAAGTCGTTCAGCCGGACCGAGGCCAGGAGGCTAAGCGACGTGTTGTCGCGGATCTTCTTGAGCTCCAGGACCGTGTCCTGGTCCTTCATCTCGTCCCATTCGCGCTCGAAGTACTGTTCGAGGAAATTGCGGTCGCTGATGTACCCGACCTCGGCCGAGAGCTGCCAGTCGTCCCGGAGCACCTGGCGGTGCTGGAGGAACAGCCGGTAGCGGTAGTCGCGCTCCGGAGTCACTTTTCGCCGATCCAGCCCGAGGTTGTCTTCCCCGTGGTCGGGAATCCCCCAGTAGTCGAACAATCCGGCCGCGCCGGGCAGGATGGCGGACTCGTTGAGACGGTACGAGAACGTGGTGCCGTGGCCGAATCCGCGCTCGCCGAGCCAGTCGAGGCTCAAGCCCCAGTCGGTGCCCTGCAGCCGGTTGCCGATCCCGAGCAGTTGGTACATGTTCCAGTCGGTCATCGCCTGCACGCCGTAGACGCTGTCGGTGCGGAACCGCGCCCGGCGAAGGTACAGGCTCGAATCGCTCAGGTCCGTGGCCAGGTACGGCCAGTAGAAGACGGGAATCTCCTCGAGGAACAGGACGTTGTTTTCGGCCGTGACCATGGGGCGGTGCTCGATCTGCGGCTGGCCGGTCTCGAGATCGACCAGGGGGAGCCCGGTCACCGGGTCGGTCACCGGCTCCGGAAAGTCCTCGAAAAGCACGCTCCCCGACTGGAGCCGGTACCTCGGCACGCCCAGCCGGCTGGAGGTGATGAACGCGCTTCGGGCGAAGAAGCGGCCCTCGCCGAGCTGCTGGATAACCTCCGCCCTGAGCCGCAGGAGCCCCTCGTACTTGGGCACGGGCGTGAGCATCTCTGCGCCGAGGACCGTGCCGGTCTGGTTGGGCACGTCGTAGTACATCCGGTCGGCGTAGATCACCCGCTCCCCCTGGCGGAACACGATGTTCCCCTCGAGGTAGATCTCCAGGGGCACGTCTTGGCCTTGCAGGTGGCCTTCCTTCAGGTTGACGTTCTCCAGCCCGGAGGTCCAGATCACGACGCGGTCGGCGGAGATGTCCAGCACGCCGAGGCCGGCCGGGGGGACGAGCCCCCGGGCGATCGCCCCCCGGGGAACCGCAGCGCCCTCGATGAGGATGTTCACTCCCGACTCAATGATGCCGATCCACTGGTTGTGCTCCCGGTCGGGGATCCACTTGTCGACGACCGGGACGCCGCTGCGCTGGAAGGCCCGGATGCGCCGCGTCCCGGCCGGCAGCGCGCCGGCCTGCGGAACGGCGGCAGGCGCGTCGAGGAACTGGGCCTGGCGCACCTTGGGATCGGTGCCGCGGTTCCGCTCGGCCAGGGCCCGCTCGAAGACGGGTGGGAGCGACGGGGGCCGCCCGGTCACCTGGACCGGACGCACCTCGACCCCCAGCGCGGTCTCGAACCGGCCCAGCCACCGGGCGTCGGTTAGCCTCGCCCGACCCGTTTTCCGGTACAGGTCGACCTCCACGCCGCCCTCGAGGTAGGCGATGACGGTGCTCTGCCGGCGCTCGGTGGGGTTGGCCCGATCGATCCAAAGGACGGCCTCCCGGCCCTTGGCCAAGCTGGGGCCCTGCTGGATGCGGCAATCCCCCTGCAATACCCAGACTTCGTAGCTTCCCTGGATCCACTGGGCGCCGGTCTCCGCCTGGATGAGGATCGGCTGGGCGTGGTCGCCCTTGGGGAGCTCGACCGCGGCCCATGGTTCGGCTCCCAAGCACCCCCAAAGCGGAGCGGTCCAGGCCACAGCCAGCGCGACGCGGCGCGCAGCCGTTCCTCCAGCGCACAGCCATCTCGGTCTGCGCAGGATGCTGCCCAGCCTGTTTGAGCGGGATCGGTTCAGCAGACTAGCATCCTTGCTCCACGGGGCGGTCCGCGGGTGGACAACCCCAAACGCAATCGCCAATGACAGGCAAGAAAGGGGTTCCTTCCCCAGGAGGGCGAGATTATAGGCTCCCGGCACAACGGGATCAAGGCGGGTTCGCCCGGGGGACGAGCATCGCAAGGCATTGCCGCAAAACTACTTCCGACGCCTGCTCAGACTCACCACCCAGCCGAGCCCTGCGGAGGCCGCCAGCGCAAGGGCCGGCATCAAGGGAGTGCGCATCCGCATGTCGGCCCAGTACACCGTGTGCACTGCGGTAACGGAGGCCGCCAGGATCGCAATCCACAGCGCGCCAATACGCCCCGACATAACGCCCGCGCCAGCCCGGCGGGCAGCCTGCCAGCGTGGGCGATCTGGGACCGGAGGGGCGAATGCTTCTTGACTAGTTTCTCCATTTTCTCCAGTCGAATCGGCTTGATCGGCCTCCTTCCAACGGCTCGCCCCGCGCCAAAGCACGGCCAATCCCAGCAGGGCCAGCGGCAGCTCCATCGCGTACCACAGGCCCACGCCATAGCGGGCCGATCGGTTCCGCAGCCCTTCGTCGGGCGAGAGCTGGTGTGGCAGCGGCGACCAGAGCCGGCCGACCCGAACCGCGCACGAATAGGCGAAGGTGGCTGGCTCGCCACGGATCGTCTCCCAGGCCAGGTCATAGGCGGCTCGATCCGCGGCCAGCTCCCCGGCGGGCGTGTTGCGTGGGGCACGCCGCGCCAGGTCGTCCTGGAGCTTGTCGGCCAGCCAGACGGAGCCCCAGGGGGCGCTGCGGAGGTGCTCGTAGAAGTAGGGGTTGTTTCCCAAGAGGAGGGTGTAACCCCCATGGGTCGTGGTGACGATGGGCCGGCCGAATTGGAGCTGGTTCCTCAGGGCCCAGGGGGCCAGGACGAGGGCGGCCGCGGCGGCGAAGGAGGCCGCAACGCCGAGCGCGGCCCGAACCGGCGTGGCCGCTCTTGTTCGCGCGGCGAGCCACGGCAGGAAGATCGCGGCCAGGAAGGTCCAGGGGAGGAACGTCGGCCGGCAGAGAACGGCCAGGGCCATTGCGGCGCCGGCCGCTGCGGCCCGCCGCGGCGAGGGGCGCTCGGAGGCGGCGGTCAAGCAGGCCAGCGAGGCCACGGCCAGAAGCGCGGCCAAGGTCTCGGTCATCACGAGGGCCGAGCCGGCCAGCAGGAGCGGATCGCAGGCCGCCAGCAGTGCCGCGGCCAGGGCGCCCCTTCGGCCCAAGCCCCATCGCCCTGCGAGGCGGTATGTAATCCCGACGGTCGCCAGCCCCAGGGCCAGGTGGAGGATGCCGATGCCCGCCCGCTCCAGCGGTCCCAGCGCCAGGGCGGGGGTCAACAGCAGCGGATACAGCGGCGGCCGGTAGGCCGTCGGGATCGCTCCCCGGCCGAGCGTTCCGTGCTCCAGGAGATTCCAGGCGAGTACCCGGTATCCGTCGGGATCGGTCTGAAATGCCCCCGGCACGAGGAGCACCCCGGCTCGGACCGGCAGGGTCACCACCAGCGTCACGGCCAGCAGCCACGCGGCGGCACGCCGGCCGCAGTGGTTGGGCTCGCTCGGCGGGCGGGCTTGCCCGCCGTTCCCGGGACCGGATGCCGCCACCGCAAGGGCCTCACCATTGGAGGGAGTAGAGCACGACGTTGAGTCCGATTCGGGCGGCGTCATCGCGGGTGTAGCCTTCGCACTCCACCGTCTCCTGCTTCTCCAGGGCACAGCTCAGGTCGTAGGGGGAGAAGATGACGGCGTAGCGGTCGCCGAGCTGGACCGCCTCCAGCTCCGGCGGCCCCTGGCGCTCGACGGCCTTCAGCGCCCCGGTGGCCGCGCGGTTTTGAGGCTCGCGGCGCTTCACGGCCGAGAGGTCGAATCCGCTGTACTTGCGGGTCCACAGGGGATCCTTCGGCGGGATGGCCTTCATCGGCTGCTCGGGGAAGATCGCCTGCACCTCGCGGCGGAACGACTCGGTGAACTGCCGGCTGGCGCAGATTGCGTCGGCAAAGAGCATTCCGCCCCGCTCGAGGTACGTCTTGAGCTGCTTGCGCTCGGCGTCGGTCAGGCGGAAGGCGTTGCGCCCGTGCATGAAGACCAGGTGATGATCGAACAGGGCGGGGTCGGTGATGGTGATCTCCCGCGGCTCGGTGTTGAACCGGGCCCGAAGCTCGCTCGAGGCGGCCTCCAGGAGGTTGGTCAGGGCCCGGGGGGCTGCCGTGCACCCGCCGGGATGACGCAGGCTGGCAATGTAAAGCCGGCCCCGGTCGACCTTGTCGGCCTTCGCCTTGGCGGGAGGCGTCCCGACGAAGTCCGTCTTGTCGCGGAGCTCGCGATTCGTGGCGTAGGCCATGATGTTGATCCCGAGGGACATCCCCGCCTGGACATGCTCCTTGACCGCCCCGCCGTACTTCTGGTCCCTTCCGCCCCGCCACAGTTCCCACAGGCACGACAGGGGGGGGCGAGCCTGCGCGGCCGTGTCCGGCGGACTGTAGACCACGCTGGTCCGGCAGCCGTATTCGATCCCCAGGAGTGGGCGCACGTGCATCGGCGGGATCGGCTCCTCCATGCGCCAGATGGCGTGCTCCGGCGGCAGCAGGCTCAGCCGGTACTCCGGCTCCGGGAACATGATCTCGACGAGCTTGCGGAATCCCGCGTCGAAGCCGGCGCCGCCGCAGTGCGCCTCGGCCAGCAGGAAGCCGCCCCGGTCGAGGTAGGCGCGCAGCTTCTGGGCGAACTCCTGCCGGGCATCGACCGCGTCGGGCAAGGGACTGTTGCTGCCACACAGGTAGAGCACGGGCGACTGCACGAGGTCTTCCACCGTGGCCGGTTTGGGGTCCGTGACCTGCCAGACGAGGTCTCGGTTCCATTTGAGCTCAACGTAGCGGGTGAGGTTGGCCAGGTCGCTGCGGTGCTGGTTCCAGTTTTCCTCCTGCCCGTGCTTCAGCTTGCCGACCAGCACCGGCCATCGCCCCTTGGACAAGAACAAAAGGGCGAAGCTGGTGGCCACGAGCTCGTTGGTTTGGGCCGGCCCGGATTCCGCCCAGCGGTCGGCCAGCGGCCCGCCCTTGACGTTCACCAGGTAATCGGCCCCCTCGCGATACCAGTCGTGCCCGCCGATCAACCGGCGGTTGGAGAGCCGGCCGGCCCGCTCCAGCCCGTACAGGTAGTAGAAGTGCCACACTCGCCCGTAATTCGGGTTCTGGCTGACGGAGAAGTTCCGGCCGAGCCATTCCAGGCCCCGCTCGATGCGGTCGTTGTCGGCCTGGGCCCGCTGGCAGCACTGGATGCGGTCCCCCTGGACTTCCGCGTCGGGCTCGCGGATCTTGCCCGCGGCAATGACCAGCGACGAAATCCCCGCGCAGGTCATGCTTCCGGTCCCTTTCTGACCTAGGATCCCCGGCGGCACGGGCTTGTACCCCCAGGAGCCGTCGACCTGCTGGCAGCTCTCCCAATAGGCCTTGGCCAGGCGCCAGGTTTGCTGGCTGACCTGCGCGCCCGCCCGCTCCGCCTCATCCAGGCCCAGCAAGGCGAATTGGGAGTTGGAGTTGTCTGGATCAGAGCCCATTTCGTAGCCCCACCCCCCGCTGCCCAGCCCAGCCTTGGATTGGGCCCGCTCGAGCCAAGCGACGTTCTGCCGGATGAGCGGCAAGTCGCGTTTTTGACCGGCCCGGCAGAAGACCATCGTCTGCAACGCAACGCAGTAGGTGTGGCTGCGATCCATCGAGCGGAGGTAGTTCAGGGCGGCCTGGATCGGCTTCTCGTCAGGCTCCACCCCGGAATTGAGCAGGGCCAAGGCGACCAGGGCTGTCTGTCCCCCTGGCTGGCCGATCCACTCCCCCCAGTCTCCCCTGGGCTTCTGCTGCCCCTTCAGGTAATCGACCGACCGGGCGATGGACTCCCTCACCTGTTGGGCCGTTATCTCCCCCATTACGGGAGGGACGCAGGCGGCAGCGACGATCGCAACTCCCAGCGGCCAAACAACCAGGCGGCGCATGACGGGCCTCCCCCGGGCTAGTATGCCTGCAATCGCGACATAAGTATCTTAGAATTCTACGGTTAAGCCGACAAGGGCCGCCTCCCCCCGTTGGGCGACACGCGGGCGGTCTATACAATGGTAGGACCTGGATTGTGTCGTGGGGAATCACCGGTCCGGAAACCTCGAGGAATCGCCTTGTCCACCGCCAAGCCACGCAGTCTCGGAGACGTGTTGCAGGAGTTCGCCTACCAGCGGCGACTGATGCAGGAGGAGTTGCAGAAGGTCATCGTGGGCCAGGCGGAGGTCATCGAGCAGATCTTCGCCGCCATCTTCACCCGCGGGCACTGCCTGCTCGTCGGCGTGCCCGGCCTGGCCAAGACGCTCATGGTCAGCACGCTCGCCCGCATCCTTGACATCCAGTTCAAGCGGATCCAGTTCACCCCGGACCTGATGCCCTCGGACATCACGGGCACGAACGTGCTGGAGGAGGACGAGCACGGGCGGAGGAACTTCCGCTTCGTCCAGGGGCCGATCTTCACCAACATCCTCCTGGCCGACGAGATCAACCGCACCCCGCCCAAGACCCAGGCCGCGCTGCTCCAGGCCATGCAAGAGCGGGAGGCGACCGTGGGGCAGACCACCTATCCGCTGCCCGAGCCGTTCTTCACCATCGCCACGCAGAACCCCATCGAGCAGGAAGGGACCTATCCGCTCCCCGAGGCCCAGCTGGACCGCTTCATGTTCAATATCAAGGTCGATTACCCTAGCCACGAGGAAGAGGAGCGGATCCTCGCCACCACCACGCGGACCGAGAAGGTCGAGATCCGCAAGGTCCTCTCCGGCAAGGCGATCCTGAACATCCAGAAGCTGGTCGGCTCCGTGGCCGTGACGCAGTACATCATCCAGTACGTGGCCCAGCTCGTGCGCAAGACCCGGCCCAGGGACCCCACCGCCCCGCAATACATCAAGGACCTGGTCGACTGGGGCGCCGGGCCGCGGGCGGGGCAGTTCCTGATCATGGGCGGCAAGTCGCTGGCTGCCATGGACGGCCGCTTTTCCGTCTCCATCGACGACGTGCAGAAGATCGCCATCCCCGTGCTCCGCCACCGTATCAGCACCAACTTCCAGGCCCAGGCCGAGGGCTTCACCAACGAGGACCTCATCCAGCGCCTGATCCGGGAAACGCCCCCGCCGGTGATTCCGAAGTTCGAGAAGCAGGGGGCGGGGGGAGGAATGGGTGGATAGTGGATGGTGGATGGTGGTTAGTGAATTGGGAATAGCCGCGGGCGGAAGCCCGCGGTTTTCAAGCGACGGCAGGGACAAGGGATGGGATTCGGCTATCGCCTGAGGTAGGGAGGATTCGAGGTGACGGCACAAAGCGCGAGGACGAGGCATGAAAGCCGTTGAAATCCGATCTCTTTTCTACATCACGCACATCGACAACGTGGCATCGATAGTTCGCCGAGGAATTCTCGCGCATGCAGAGGTCGAACGTCAACAAGTCCCGTTCACTCCGATCTACGACGACTCCATCGTCAGTCGGAGAAAAGAGACATCTACGCCCGATGGACGAAGCCTGTGGGATTACGCGAATCTCTATTTTCAGGCGCGCAATCCGATGATGTATCGAGTAATCCATGAGAAGAAGAAGGATTTCTTGGCCGTTGTCGCTGTTCGCTCCGCCATCATGGGAACAGCCGGCGTGCTAATAACGGACGGGAATGCCGCCAATGCGCCGACGCAGTTCTTCAATTCTGTGGAGGGATTGAAAGTCGTCTCAGCGAACTGGAAGACCATTCAAGACGATTGGTGGCGGCAGGACGACGGTTCCAAGCGGCGGATCATGGCGGAATGCCTCGTTCTCGGACAAGTAGCTCCGGAGTATGTCGAGGCAGTCTATGTGGCTAATTCGGACGTCAAGAAGAAGCTGGAAGAGGAGTTGCGAAACACAAAGGTCAACGTTATTCCTGAACCGAAGATGTTTTTCCAGCCCCGGTTCGCCAAACCAATTGGGGAGAATATCTCGCTCATTGAAGGCGACATGTTCTTTTCGACCTTGCAGACCCTGACCGTAAGCGTGAACCTCCAGGGCATCATGGGAAAAGGTCTGGCTTCCCGCGCGAAGTATCAGTTCCCGGACGTTTACGTTGAGTACCAAGACGCCTGTCGGGCAAGGCGGCTTCGCGCTGGCCACCCCTTCTTGTACAAGCGAGAGTCTTCTTTTGACGAGGACCTTGCGGATCTGGATAGCCCGTTGAATACCCCCAACGCCATCAAATGGTTCTTGCTTGTGGCTACAAAGCGAAAATGGAGGGAAGACTCCAGGTTGGATGACATCGAGGCGGGTTTGGATTGGGTTCGAGCGAACGCCGTGACGGAGGGTATCACGTCATTAGCACTGCCCGCGCTGGGATGCGGGTTGGGGAACCTCAACTGGCGCGACATCGGTCCGCTGATGTGCCGGTACCTTCACAGGATTGGTTTCGCCGTTGCCATTTACTTACCCCGAGAGAAAGGAATCCCACCTGAGTTCCTGAAAGAGCAATTCCTTGTTGGGGGAGCGTAACAGGAGACCATGTCCACCGCGGAAAAATACCTCAAGCCCGAAGTCATCCGCCAGATCAAGCGCCTGGACCTCCGCGCCCAGTTCATCGTCCGCGGGTTCCTGCACGGGCTGCACGCCAGCCCGTTCCACGGCTTCTCCGTCGAGTTCAGCGAGCACCGCAAGTACACCCCAGGCGACGACCCCAAGGACATCGACTGGCTGATCTACGCCAAGACCGACAAGTACTACGTCAAGAAGTACGAGGCGGAGACGAACATCACCGGCTACCTGGTGATGGACCTGAGCCGGTCGATGGGCTACACCTACCGCCAGACGCTCACCAAGTTCGAGTACGCCATCTGCCTGGCGGCCGCGCTGTGCTACCTGATGATCCACCAGCAGGACCCGGTGGGCGTGCTCACCTTCGACGAGAAGATCCGCAACAGCCTGGCGCCGAAGTCGCGGCGGACGCACCTCGGCGACGTGCTTTCGCTCTTGACCAAGCTCAAGCCGGAGGGGCGGACCGACGTGGCCCAAAGCCTCACCCAGATCGCCGCCATGCTCCGCCACGCCAGCCTGGTGATGGTCTTTTCGGACCTGCTGGCCGAGCCCGAGCCGGTGCTCCAGGCCCTGCACCGCCTGCGTCACCGCGGGCACGACGTGATCCTGTTCCACGTGCTGGACGAGGCCGAGGTGCGGTTCCCCTTCGAGGGGATGGTCGAGCTGGAAGAGCCCGAGACGCACCAGCGGCTGCGCGTGGACGCCAGCGCCTTCCGCCGCGATTACCTCGCCGAGCTGGAATCGTTCCGCGAGACCTATCGCCGCGAGTGCTACCAGTCGGGCATCGACTACGTCCCCTTGGACACGAGCATGCAGTTCGACAAGGCGCTGACCGAGTACCTCATGCGCCGCCGGGCAAGGTTCTGACCCCGCGGCCTCCCACCGGCCAGTTCTTTCGGGGGGATTGACTCCTGGTGGACACCTCGGTGGGCTGAGCGACTGGATGGGAAACCGCGCGGAATGTGTCCCATCCTCGACGTTGATCGCCAGCGCATACCCCACCAGGGCGTCATATAGCACCTTGTCTCAGACTACCGCGTAGTATTGTTTGCTCAAGGCCATTGGCAGGATAATCGTAGAAATCGGTATCGAATTGGGTTCCCTCCTATAGTGGGGCCTTGACGTGTACGAGTGGTTTTGATACGCAAGAGGGAATCTCACTGCCGGGAAGTGTTTGTTCCACACGGAGACACACGAACCGGGGAACCCCAGGGGCCTCAAGGCGGAGAGCACATGGCCATAGAACACGAATTCGCCGATTCGGGGTTGCGTCTCACCTTTTCGCGCGACATGGCACAGAAATACACCCGCTACTGGAACGTGAAACTCGGTGAGAAGGTGCCCCAACCGCCCAAGCCCGACCCGACGACAACGTGGCAGGTGACAGGGTACTACGACTTCCTTCAGGTCAACGAGTTCTACCGCCTGGATGAGTTGAAGGCGTGGTCAAAGGACGACGACGCCCTCGTCTCGTGGAGGTCGTTCGCCGACTTGGTCCTCATTCCCTTTAGGGACGGCTCTCCCAAGGAAGACTTTCTTGAACTCCTGCGCAAACCCGGCCAGGGCGAGAAACCGGCGAATCCCCTACTGGTGATCATCGAGGTTACGCTATCCCCGGCGGTTTTCCACTTTGAGTCGAGTCCCGGTCGAGTCATGCGAGCCATGCGCGACACGATCAGGCTTCTGGAGGAGGCGAAAACCAGCTTGGCCAGTGCGGCGAGCGGTCGGGCACAGGACTGCGCTCCGGATTTCAGCTTTCCGATGCACAGCTTCGCCAGCCTCAGCGGTCCGGACCTCGTCGTGCTCGCGGTTGCCCGGGACGCACGACAGCTTTGGGGCATCCACCGGTTGGTGTCCCGGGCCAGAAGGATGCAATTGTCTGAGGTCGCCCAAGGCAAGGAGATCTCCGCTCCGCCGACTCCGGGGACTCCTCAGTGGCCTGGCCACGCGTTCGTTTCCGTGGAGCCGATCCTGGCGTTCAGCCTCGGAGCAAAGGACTGCTTCAGTAGCGAGGAATTCCGCCGCGTGGAGGACCTGGCCAACTTGGAGTTGAGGTTCTCCCTGCGGGTCGATTCCGGGCATGAGTCGAAAGCCATTGAGGACATGAGGAGGACCCTAGAGGGGGACCGGAGCGGTCTGGACTGGCTCGATGATATCGATCGTCCTCTCATTTCGTGGGGCAGTTACGCCGTGCCGGGGTTCTTCCGACACCTTGCGCAACTGGTCAGGGTGTGGGAGGAGTGCTGGTTTGCCGCCAGCGTCGACAACCACTGGCGTGAAGAGCACTTGATCGACAGCACCACGACCCTTTCCTTCAAGGACAACTGCCAAGAGGACTGCCCGGAGCACCCTGTCCATGCCGACCGGGTGTGGAAGGTTACGCAGAGCGTCAAAGACGTGCTGGACGACATCCGCGACAACCTTAAGGTTTTCGGCAGGGAGTTCCTGAATCCATCCCAACAGGCGGAGCTCGACAGGGTCTACCTGACGCTTCGGTCGTGTTTCTTCCGCCAGGGGCTGCTGGGGACCGCGCGAGACCTTCTCCCCTTCTTCTGGCAGCTCAGCCGCGCCTTGTCGCTCGGGCAGGAATGGGGTGACTACCTTAATCCCTCCGGGGAGACGTATTCGGGCGACGATCTCGAAGAGCTCGTCCACCGTCGCGGAAGGTTCAGCATGCAGCTTCAGAAGCTCTTCGCGCATGCTCAGCGGGCCCTGCGCAACCGCGTCGAGCACCGCTCGTTGCAGGCCGATCCTCCGATTCCGCACACGCTGGCGCACGGCGCCTGCAAGCTGATCAACGTCTATTCGGCCGTGTTCTACCTTGCCTCCGAGCTGTTCCTCGGTCCGCCCGCCGGTCGCGCACGGCCCGCACGGGACATCTACCAATTCGCAGCAGCGGTCTGCGCAGGCTCGTGCGGGCAGATTCAGTGTGACGAGTTGTTCGCCGACTTCCGCGAGTACATCGAGGCGTCGGGAGGACGCCAGTCGGGCACGATCGCTTGTCCAGGAAGACCGCTCAGCGCCCGTGCGCAAACGAAGGGTTGGTCCACCCGGCTCCTGCTGCTGGACATCTCGGGCAATGCGCTCTTGCGTCCGGAACTGTGTTTCGTCCATTGTCTCCACGAGATGGCCGAGCTGTCCGAGTGGATCATGTTGGACACAAACAGAGAGATCCGCTCCCTCCTCAACAAGTGGCTGTTCGAAGAGATCGCCTGGGCCTTCGCGGACGCCTTGGCGCGGTCCGAGCGCCAACCGTCCGAGCGCTCACCATCGAGGGGCGACCTGAAAGCCAGGAAGGATGAGCTGTACGACCTTGCAGCCAAGTTTGCCGTGTATTCCGGCGTCGTATACGGCTTGGCCCACTTCGATGCCATCACCTGGGCAGGCGTTCAGCAGATTGGACCGGAGGTGACCGAGCGTCCGCACCCCGACGCGTTGATCCGAGGGCTCGCACGAGCCATCGAGCAAGCCGCCGAGGAACTCGACCGAGACCGCTTCAAGACGGGCGGCCGGAGCCGGGTCAGGGAATTCCTCGATGAAGAGCTCCGCGCCTCCATGATCGTTCACCCGGGTAGGGTCGCCACTTCCGCGGTACGGAGTCCGGAGTTCGCCAAGAGCATCAGCATGATCCGCGGCCTGGCTCCGGAAATCGTTGGAGACGTCGGCATGTGGTG